>Ga0247610_10000149_pt1 | contig 116428 bp, 73 predicted proteins | sample 174DNAGHGhighgp2_FD_193483 | JGI IMG/M metagenome (GOLD analysis project Ga0247610, IMG submission 193483) | Sheep rumen microbial communities from Palmerston North, Manawatu-Wanganui, New Zealand - 1742 DNA GHGhigh gp2 | ecosystem: Host-associated > Mammals > Digestive system > Stomach >... | reverse complement strand
CGTTTGATTCGTAAGATCCGTATTCGAATCTTATAACTCTCTTCCCTGTAGATAATCATTACGTTTATATTTGAACACGAATTATCCGAATTGACACAAATCTTTTTATTCGTTTGATTCGTAAGATTCGTGTTCGAATCTTATAACTCTCTTCCCTGTAGATGATCATTACGTTTATATTTGAACACGAATTATCCGAATTGACACAAATCTTTTTATTCGTTTGATTCGTAAGATTCGTGTTCGAATCTTATAACTCTCTTCCCTGTAGATAATCATTACGTTTATATTTGAACACGAATTATCCGAATTGACACAAATCTTTTTATTCGTTTGATTCGTAAGATCCGTATTCGAATCTTATAACTCTCTTCCCTGTAGATAATCATTACGTTTATATTTGAACACGAATTATCCGAATTGACACAAATCTTTTTATTCGTTTGATTCGTAAGATCCGTGTTCGTTATATTAATCGTGTTCGTTTAACTACCTACGTGGTTATTGTAACGAGGCTTGATACCAATCGAAGAGTTTCTGGACACCATCCTCGATTTCGACTTTGTGGGTCCAGCCGAGGGAGTGGAGCTTGGTGACGTCGATGAGCTTGCGCATGGTGCCGTCGGGCTTGGTGGAGTCGAAGGCGACTTCGCCTTGGAAGCCTACGGCCTTGACGACAAGTTCGGAGAGTTGGCGGATGGTGAGCTCCTTGCCGGTGCCTACATTGATGTGACAGTTACGAATCTCGCCTAATGAGGGAATAGCACCACCACGACCGGCACTGTGATTTCTATCCACAGCACCATCGGTAGATGCGCCAAAGTGTACTGATGAGTACTTCTCAATGCCAATGATGTCCTTGAAATCTACGTTCAGGAGCACGTGGACGGATGCATCAGCCATATCTTCGCTCCACAGGAACTCGCGGAGTGGAGTACCAGTACCCCATAATACGACACGGTTGTCAAAAATGCCATACTTGGCAAGAACACGAAGAACCTCTTCCTTTTTAGATGAACACGAATCGCACGAATTACTCGAATCTTTTTTATTCAGAACCTCTTCCTTTTTAGATGAACACGAATCGCACGAATTACTCGAATCTTTTTTATTCGTTAGATTAGTGAGATTCGTGGTCGTTAATCCTTCGCCTGTGACACCCTCGACAGGACGCTTATTGAGGTCGATGGCTATCTTATCCCATGTGCCATCGTGGATGAGCTTGGCCAGATAGACCTTGCGCATCATAGCGGGCATGACGTGGGAGTTCTCCAGATGGAAATTATCATTCGGGCCATACAGGTTCGTAGGCATCACGGCAATATAGTTGGTACCGTACTGTAGGTTATAGCTCTCGCACATCTTCAGACCCGCAATCTTCGCAATGGCGTACTCCTCGTTGGTATATTCCAGTGGCGATGTGAGCAGGCAATCCTCCTTCATAGGCTGTGGTGCGTTCTTCGGATAAATACAGGTGGAGCCCAAGAACAACAGTTTCTTGACACCGTGGGCGTAGGCCTCGGAGATGACGTTGCACTGGATCTTCATATTCATCATAATGAAATCAGCGCGATACAGCGAATTGGCCATAATACCACCCACAAAAGCAGCCGCCAGCACCACTGCATCAGGACGCTCTTCATCAAAGAAGGCCTTGACTTGGTTCTGGTCAGTGAGGTCGAGCTCCTTATGACTGCGGCCCACAAGGTTGGTGTAGCCTCTCTGCAGGAGGTTATTCCATATAGCAGAGCCCACAAGGCCGTTGTGGCCCGCCACGTAGATTTTTGAATTCTTATCTAACATTATGTTGTATTAAGCCGCTGAGCAAAGTAGTTATTTTCGTTTCTTCCTCAGTCCTATCCAGCGCTCGCCTGCGGTCTTGCAGCTCTGCTTGACGAATTGCTGGAGGTAGGTGGACTTGGGGTTATAGTTTTTAATATATGCTTTTGCCAGATTGCGCCAGTGGGGCTTTCCCGTGGCAATGAACATGGCGATGTGGAGCCAGGCACGGGAATCGGTGGCCGCCTTGCTCTCTCGGATGCGGGAGAGGTCGTTTAGTTCGGCATTGACCAGAGCGGTATATTGCTGCAGGGCCTTCTCGTCGTTCATCATGCGGACACAGATGAGCATCAATGCCAGATGGTGGCGGCTCATGGCTCCCTCAGGGAGGACTATGCTGCGGTTTTCGAAGATGGCCTGCAGGGTCTTCTCGTCCTGTTGGCGGGTGGCCTCCGTCTCTTTGTCGTTGGTCTTCCGGCGGAAGATGGCCAGCAGCTTCTGCTGGGCATCATATACCAGGTCGGAGGCTTTTTTGCTGGCTCCACCATCTTCGAGGGTGATAGTGAGGTTGGGGAACCTGAGATTGAACAGTGTCATCTCCACCTTCAGTTCGACCATTCCTCCCCTTCTGCGGGTAATAGACTGGATGATACACTTCCGGTGTTCGTCGCCCTCAGCATCGAACGGGGTGCCGACAAGACTGATCTCGTCACCTTTCTTCAGGTCACGCAAAGAGAGGTTCTCTGGTTTGATGAGCTCTGCATCGCAGCAGGCCCTCATGCGGTTCAGCTGTCCGTTGGAGACCTTGGCATTGGTACGGTCACCATTGCGCAGGAAGAGAATGGAATTGACCGATGAGCGGTTCCACTCGGAGACGACAGTCATGAACTGTTGCTCGCTGACGGTCTTGGGTATACGCACGAAATCGTAGCGACGAAGGGCAGCTCGGAGCGAAAACTGACTGTCAGCAGCAGTACTGCCAGACTCTTGGGGGAGTCTGGTGTATGGACAAAAGCTGTCATACTGACCCGGATTCAGTTCATTGGCGTGTGCAATGAGATCCTCCAAATGCTTGGGATTACTCGTGGTCAGCACGTACCAACTGCTCCATTTCTGATCTTCTATATCGTGTGGCGTATTTGCCATAAGTGTATATCTTGTCTTCCGCAGGTCGCTGACGCAACCTGCACTAAGCGCTTTAATTTCAATTGGTTACAGACAGTGCAGTCTCATAAGACTACTGACCGGAATCTCGAATAAGTCACATCGCAACCTTTCTATCCAGCTGTCTGTCACCTGTCGTTTGAATGCACCAGGAACACCCACATGAGAGGTCATATGGTGCTAATTCGGGTGCAAAGGTACAAAAAATTTTCCAATTGACTACTAAATCGCAGGAAAAAATGCAATCATGACATTATATATCAATCTTACTTGCGAAAAACCAAGCTAAAACACCACAAACCCACCATTGGGTTGCATCGTGATTTTCACCTTACCTTTTTTCAACTTCAAATCAGTAACAGCAGCATCTGCGACATTACCTTTCTTATCGACCCGGTCATTGAGCAGTTTCGTAACGCCATAGTCCGAAAGGTCAAGGTTGAGTGTCAGCGGTTCCTTCAAGGCGTTGAGGCCTGCCACATACCACTGACTGCCGTGACGACGGGCCAGCACGACGTACTTCCCTGGATAACCGTCAACATAGCGGGTCTCGTCCCAGGTGGTGGGGATATGCTTGAGGAAGTCAAGCGTCACGCCATTCAACTCCTGCAGATTATTGGGCTGCATGGCGATGCACTGGATAGCAGTCTGATTGGTGAAAGCCGAGGCCATCTCAAAGGCATCGGTGGTCTTGCGGGTATGACGACTCTTGTTATCCTTTGACATATACTTATTCATGATGACGCCACCCCAGTCCATCGTGCCCACAGCATTACGGCAGAAGGGATGCATGGAGAGGTCGAAAGCCTGACGACGGGCTGCTCCCTCGTCGAAATAGACGTTCTCGCTGGCCAGCACTGCCTCAGAGGCAATATAGTTAGGATACATACGCTCCCAACCGCGAGGCAGGGTACAACCGTGGAAGACACACTGGATGCCGTAACGGTTGGCATCGAAGAGGATATCCTCGTAGAGTTTCATCGTCTCCTGCTTGTCGCCACCAAAGAAATCCACCTTGATTCCCTTTACACCGATAGACTGTAGCCAAGCCATCTCACGGTCGCGGGCAATACTATTATCCAGGCAGTTTCGAGGCGTCTGTGGCGCATCGTTCTCAGCACCGTTACTATTGTACCACAGCATCAGGGAAACGCCCTTCTTCTGGGCATACTTTGAGAGCTCAGCCATACGGTCACGCCCAATGTTCTGGTCCCACCAGTTATCCACCAAGCAGAACTCATAACCCATAGCAGAAGCCAGGTCGATAAACTTCACCTGATCATCATAGTTGATGGAGTTGTCTTGCCAAATCAGCCAAGACCAGGTGTAACGACCGAAAGAGTTGAGAGCGGAGAGTGTAGAGTTAAGAGGATAGAGGGGCTCTACAACATCATAGGGGATGGTGGTCTCAACGATAGGTTTGAGGGTTTCACCAACGGTGATAGTACGCCAAGGCGTAGTGCCAGGCAGAGCGATAGCAGCCGTAGTAGTACCATTACCATTATTCTCGCCAGGCATAGGGAAGGCAATGGAGTAGCCCACCCCCTGCCCCTCCCCAAGGGAGGGGTGATAGTCAGAGAGATGAGAGCCGCAATAATGACTGTCGACACCCGTCTCAGAAATCAGCACCCAGCCCGAATGGTCGGCCCCGTCACTCCCCTTTCCTTTGGAGGGGGTTGGGGGGAGGCCAAACAAGCAAGGGAAGGTATAACCCTCGCCATACTGTGAACGGGCAGACATGGGTGCATCGGCCTTATATACCTCCTCGTAACTGGGTTTGGTACGCTCCCACCCTACCATCGACTTACTCTGAGGGGTGAGGAATGTGGTGGTGCCTTCAGGCAGAGAAAAACCTGTAGCCTCGCTTAGAATAACGGAACTCTTTGGATTATCGTTCTTCTGACGGGGAATCAGATAGCGGAAAGCTACGTCGTTATTGCTCACAGAGAACTCAGCCGACATCTTCAGCCCTTTGGCATTCTCGAAATCAACGGTGAGTGCCTCAGCCACATAATGCATCTGCGACTGCTTCACCTGACGCATCTCGTACGAACGATCCACGTGGGCAGACGTCGTATTCGTGATTTTCAGTTCCTTCGTAAAGTCACCCATATCAGCCTTAAAGCCCAAAGCCGATGGCAAGAGCATCTGCTTGCCATTGAGGGCAACGGCATAAGTAGCCTTACCCCCCTCGTCATTAACAGTGACAACAAGTTTCCCGTTGGGCGAGGCAATAGTCACCTCGCGGGCCGATGCCATCATTGGGAGCATCAACGCCAAGTATAACAATCCTTTCTTCATATCTATTTACCTTTTCAATTTTTACATTTTATAATTATTTAATTCAAGTTTCCCACCCTTCTTTTCCTACCACAGATTTAACAGATTTTACGGATTCTAGCTGCGCCAACAATCTTATAACTCTCTTCCCTGTAGATAATCATTACGTTTATATTTGAACACGAATTATCCGAATTGACACAAATCTTTTTATTCGTTTGATTCGTAAGATTCGTGTTCGAATCTTATAACTCTCTTCCCTGTAGATAATCATTACGTTTATATTTGAACACGAATTATCCGAATTGACACAAATCTTTTATCTGTGTAATCTGTGGTCGTTAAAAAGGGTGGAAAAGTTCAGTTATTTAATCTTCCTCAGCACCGCTTTCGCAATCTGACTGTCGCCAGCCTCAGTAGGATGGATACCATCACCCTGCATCGCTTTACCATCGGCATTATCAAAAATGCTGTGCAGGTCGACAACCTCCAGATGTTCGTCCAGAGCCACCTTATTAATTATAGGTATTATATTATTCACGATGACCGAGTCACTGATACCCCATGAGGGTTTATAAGCAGGAACGGGGGTACAGAGAATGATACGGGGCTTCTGCGAACGCTGCAGTTTCTTGGTGGGCTTACCCTTCTTATTCAGGACAGGCACCTTCGGATTAAGCTGGTCAATCATTGTGCGTAAATCGCTCTCAAACTCATTGCCATACTGCCAGTTCTGAGGCTTCGAGTCGTTTGTTCCCAGTTTGATGATGACCACATCAGCCTTATAAGCCAGCGCATCGCGCCAAGCCTGCTCCTTCCAGATAGGTTGGTCACCCTTCTGAAGCAGGGTTCGTCCACTACGTCCGTAGTTCTTCACCACGTAGCCATCGCCCAAGAGTTTTTGTAACTGTCCGGGCCAAGCCTTCACATCACTCATGTCGATGCCATGACCATCAGTGATGCTATTACCGATACAAGCCACGCGGACAGCATCCTTACGCGGCGCCTTGTGGCTGTTGAGCCACACGGTGAGATCGTTCAACATCTGGTCGTGGAAAGGCCATGAAGAGCGGAAGCCAAAACCGTGACCACCCGTAGGATAGACATACAGCGAACAGTCGTTTCCCTGACGGCGCATGGCGGAATAATAGGCAATACCATTGGTCACTGGAGGTACCACGCCGTCATCATTAGCCGTGAGGATGATGGCAGGAGGTGTCAAGTGGCGCATCACCGCGTTCTGGTTCGAGAACTCCTTTACCAGTCTCTCGTCCTTCTGTCCCTCTTTTCCTAAGAAGTTCACGCACGAACCCTTATGTGTCTCGCGTTCGTTCATCGAGATGACGGGATAGAACAGGATAGAGAAGTTTGGACGACAGTCGTACTCGCTATGCGTAGAGACAGTAGATGCCAGATGTCCGCCGGCCGAGAAACCCATGATACCCACGTCCTCGGGGTTAATCTGCCACACCTCTGCCGAATCCCTCACCATGCGGATAGCCTGCTGTGTATCGCCCATCGGAATCGTGCGGTCACCATTTGGCATACGGTAGGTGAGCACAAAGAAGGCGATGCCCTGATTATTAAAGTAGGCAGCCCAGTCGTGACCCTCGTGATTGACGGCCAGATGGGAATAGCCACCGCCTGGACAATCCACGATAGCACGGCCGGAGGGCTTTTCCGGCAGATAGGCCACCATATTAGCCTTGCCGTCGGGAGTTATGTTTACTGTGAATTTCTTAGCCGTCTGCGCCTGCACGGTCATCGCTGCCAGCGTCAGGAAAAGCATCATGAGTTTACGCATCTTCTTAAATTTTTGAGGTTTTTAGACTGCAAAGGTACGAAAAAGCGAGCACAATGCAAAAAAAATGCCACCTTATTTCCGAACCACCTGCTCTACACCCTCCTCTGTAGGCGCATCGATATCCTTCAGGGTGACATCACGCACATCATCGAGCACGATGGCAGGTCGGTAGTCGGGCCGCACATAGCGGAAGGTTACATCATTGATATGCAGCCCCTCCACATGACGGGCATAGAGTCCGTAAGCAGGTGTCCAGCCAGCAAACTTCGGTTCAGGGTAGTTCCTCTATTTCAACAACCGCAGGCAATATACATCAATCTCACGAACAAAACCAAATGTACATTGACCAGTTTCCTGACCAGAATCTGGTCATCCGATGACCAAGCATCGGTCACTGCATGACCAAGCATCGGTCACCGCATGACCAAGCATCGGTCACCGCATGACCATTTCTTGGGCGCTCCGTGACCAAACTATGGGTGCATGATGACCATGCTACGGTCTAAATTACATAATTCAAGTTTTCCACCCTTCTTTTCCTACCACAGATTTAACAGATTTTACGGATTCTAGCTGCGCATGGGCTTTCAATTACACTGGTTTTTCTAAGATTACAGCGGCTAAAGCCGCGATTGCTTTTCACAAATTAGCAGGGAAGAGTCTGTGAAATCCTTTCAAAATTGCCGCAAAGCGGCTGTAATACGTTATTAATCTGTGACATCTGTGTAATCTGTGGTCGTTAAAAAGGGTGGAAAAGTTCAGTGAAAAATTATCAGCTAATCAGAAAGTTCTTGATGGTGCGACTCTCGCGCGAGAAGTTCACCCCCAAGAGGAAAGTCTTCTTCTCGTCCATCTGAAACTGTAGGGGATAGTCTTTCGACTTCACTTGCTCCAATGCCTCATCGGCAGTGCCGTCGAGCTTAAACTCCATGACGTAGCGATACAGTGGTGTTTCCACCAGCAGGTCGATACGACCGTCGCTGGTGTGATATTCCGTATGGGAATAGAAACCCATCATTTTGAACACCACCCACATCATGTTCTGGAAATGATTCTCCTTGTCACCTGTGGTGCTGTCGTAGGGGGCACTGGCGAAGAGCGACTTCAGACGCTCAAGAAACTGCTCCGGCTTACCGCTACGCACATCTGACATGAACTCCTCAATATTGAAAGCACTCCTTTTATCCACATTATTTAAATAATAAGGTGTGAGGTACTTCACGAACCCCTCATCAACCTCTTCGTTGGGGAATCCGAGCACATACTTTTTGAACTCAGAATTATACCCCTTGATGGTGAGATAGCCGCTCTGGTAGATAACCGGTATGGGGTCCTTGGAGTCAGCATCGATGCTGTTGAGCACATCGGCGGTGACTTCAGCACTGGCCATTACGTCAAGGTCGTAGTAGTGGTTGCGAAGCAACTTTACCAGATAGGTGGGGGTGCCTGTCTCGAACCAGTAGCTGCCGAACTCATTTTTCTTGAACGTGCTCAGCACGCTGAAGGGATTATACACGCCAGCTGCCCGCTGATGAAAATGATAACCGTCGTAGCGTCTGCGCAACTCTTCGATGCATTCGTCACGCGACATACCGTTTTCATCTGCTAAACGATTGATTTCATCTGCAAAACAATCATTCAGTTCCTGCTCCGTAATGCCGCAGATGTCATGGTATTCATAGTCGAGGGATATGTCAATGAGGTTGTTCAGGTCGCTGAACACGCTGACCTTGCCGAACTTCGTCACACCTGTCAGCATAGCAAACTTGATGCAACCGTCCATCGACTTCAAGGCACCATAGAAGCCTTTCAGTGTGTTTCTGTACTCGTCCTGCAGTTCCTTGTTGCCAATGGCCTGCAGCATGGGTTTGTCGTATTCGTCGACAAGAATCACTACGCGCTGCCCTGTCTTCTCGTATGCACGCTGGATAATACCCTCAAAGCGAGCACCGAGTGATTTCTCTGCCTCATTCCTTCCGTAGGTCTTCTCATACCCGCTAAGAAACAGGTTCAGCCTGTCGGTCAGTGTCTCCTTGCTGTCATACCTCTCGGTATTAAGATCAAGAAAAAGAACAGGATGAACTGCCCAGTCCCAGTCTTCCTTCTGATCAATAGCCAACCCCTTGAACAACTCACGCTTGCCCAAGAACATTGCTTTCAGCGTGCTGAGCAGCAGCGACTTGCCAAAACGGCGCGGACGGGAAAGAAAATAATAGGACCCCTCAGAAGCAAGCCGATAAGCCTGCTCCGTCTTATCTACATAGACATAGCCGCTTGTGCGAATTTTCTCAAAATCTTGTATGCCAATAGGAAGTTTCATATCACATAGCATTTATGTTGCTGCAAAATTAAGGAATATTTTTGAATATTCCAAATTTTCGCCATTATTTCACAACAAAGTGCGACAGCATCAATCACTGACACTGCTTGTTTTCTTTTATCTGATCACGACCTTGCGCCCGTTACGGATGTAGATGCCGCGACGTGGGGTGTCATGGCTACAGTGCTACGCAGAATGGTGCCGCCCTGCTTATTCAGCGTCCTATTAAATGGACAACTGACGGTTGGCCAGAGCTATAGTTATCTTTTCTCGGCCTCTGTTTTTTTTCTGTAAAATCTATCTCCACGATACGGAGTTCGCTCTTGGCATTACTGTTCTTGCTCTTACTCTTGAAGAGATCCAGTTCGCCGGCAGCGGGCTCTGCCACCTCTACGATACCACCAAAGGCATCCTCATCCTTACCGGCACCTTTCAGACGGATGGTTATCTCGTTGGTCTTGACGTCCTTGACAGGCTTCAGATGTACATATCCCAGACTACGCTCTGTCTCACCACTCCAAATCAGTTCCTTTCCGGCATATATCTCCAGGGGATAACTGCGCAGACGCCAACCGGTAAGCTTCATGCAGATATCGCTGATAACGGCCTTCTTTTCCAGTTTATAGGTAATCCAACCCGTAGAGAGTTTTCCGTCGTTCTTCCATTCCGACAGCTCATTATCGTCATAACTACGAGAAGCATTCTCTGAATCGTATCCAGCCTTAGCGGAAACGATCTTTACGCCCTGTGCCTTCTCTTTATAAGAAGGTGTCAGCGGTGTCTCTCCTCTTGAAAGTGAAGAGTGAAGAGTGAAGAGTGAAGAATTTGCTACCGCATTTGTTTTCACTGTTATACTCGCTGGTTTCACGCCCTCAGCATAAGCGGAGAGATGAATCTCACCGGCATTCGGGGTGGTACGAACGAGTACGCGGTTCACGCCACATTCCACAGGGAGCGACATCGCTCCTACGTAGTTGTCAGATACATTCTTCGTGGCAGCAGCATCGAGCAGACCCTCAGGACGGTTCACGTCAGGACGCTGTAGCGACTGATTATTGCGGGTAGCAATACCACCAATCCACTGAGCCTCACCATAGAGGGAGAAATGAACGGTGCGGTCATCCAGCGGACAGCGACGTCCCTGCTTATCGAGCACCTCCACCTGGAACAGCACCATATCGGCACCATCGGCCTTCGTACCCTCGGGATTCTCAATCGCCGTCAGCTTCAGCTGATAGGGTTCTCCTACGGTCTCCAGCTTATAGCGGCTACCGTCATTGGCAACTGCCTCCAGCACGCCTGCCTCAAACGGCACATTATCGAAAGTAAAGAGATAACGGTAGCTCTGCTTACCCTTACCGAGTGAGCGACCATTCAGGAAAAGCTCTACCTCGTCGCCAGTACTTACGACATAAACGGGTTTCCTCGTATCTTTGTCATAATTCCAATGGCCTACAATGTGTGTTTGAGCACGCTCTGGCTCTACCCATCCGTTCCACATCACCTGATGCACAAAGAAGGCATCCTTGGGAATACGCATGGCATCGGTCACACCACTGGTGCGATAGTTTGACTCACCACGATGGTGGGTATTGGTATCAGAGAAGACAATCTTCACGCCACCCGCCGACACACGGGTGCCTGTGCCAGGACGCTCCAGCCAGTAGTCATACCAGCGGCGCACCATCTCAATGGCAAACACATCCATGTTGTGGTTGTAGTCGGGAGCGGGCTGATTGCGATACAGGGGACCGTCGCCTTCCTTATGGAAAGGATAGCTATACTCATCCCAATACTTGCGCAGACCCTCGTCACGACAGTATTCCATCGCCCACATCGGGTGCTTTTTCGACTTGTTGATATACAGCATCTCACCACCATACTCCGCCTCGTCGATATCAAGCATCTCACGGCTGCCAATGGCTCGTCCACCAAAGGGGTCGTACTCGTCGCGGATGGCCTTCATCTCCTTCATGTGCTCACGACTGATACTCTCGTTGCCACACTCATAGAAAAGGATGGATGGGTTGTTACGGTTATAGATGATGGCATCACGCATCAACTCCGTACGCTGGTTCCAACGGGCTCCCTCCACATCTTTCTCTGCATCACCTGCCGGCATCGCCTGGATCAGTCCCACACGGTCGCACGATTCGACATCCTGCTTCCAAGGGGTGACGTGCATCCAGCGCACCAGATTACCACCCGACTGCACCATTAGGCCGTTGGAATAGTCACTCAGCCAAGCCGGCACAGAGATACCTACGCCAGGCCACTCGTTGGAGGTACGCTGTGCATAGCCATGCATCATGATGACTCTGTCATTGAGCCATATTTTGCCCTCCTTGAACTCCGTCTTGCGGAAGCCGGTACGAGTCACGACTTCGTCAGAAGCCCCCCCTACTGCCCCCGAGGGGGCTTCTATAGTGTCCCCCTCGGGGGACGAAAGGGGGGCCAAGCTTGTTACAACCGTATACAGATAGCCATAACCCCATGACCAGAAATGCAAGCCCTTCACTAATTGCTGGGCTTTGACGATACACGTCTCACCTGGCTGCATGGTGACAGGTTCGCCTTTGAACTGTGCCACTTCTTTACCATCGGCATCAAGCACCTGTGCGCAGAACGTAAAAGTACGTGCTTTCGCATCCTCGTTCTTCACCTGCGACTCTGCGTGAATCACAGCCTGATGGTTAGGGATGTCGAAGTCGGTAGCATAGATATACGTGCCTGTCGTGCCGAGGTCGGAATAGAGGGGCAGTGTCTGGTAGAGCTTATCCGTGATATGCAGGAATACGTTCTTGGGAATGCCACCATAGTTGGCGTTGAAGTTACGGTCGTTCCACTGGTAACGACTGTCGTGCTTGCGTGAACGGTAGTTCCAACTGTTGTCACAGCGCACAGCAATCACGTTCTCACCCTCCTTGATATAAGGTGTAAGGTCGAAACCGCAGGCCATCACGCCGTTCTCGCTGAATCCCAGATGCTTTCCGTTCAGGTAGAAGTCAGCCCCCTGACGCACACCCTCGAACTCGATGAAGAACTTAGCCCCCCCTACTGCCCCCGAGGGGGCTTCGAATGACTTGCGATACCAACAGATGGTATCGGTCAGATCTACGATATCCTTCTTGAAGGCCTCATCGCCATTGAAGGCGTAGGGCAACGTCACCCGTTGCCAAGCCCCCCCTTCGTCCCCCGTGGGGGACACTTTAGATGGAGCGACAACAGAAGATACTTGTAAGTCACCGATATGCAATTCCCAGTCGGCATTGAAGTTGAGCTTTGCCCGTTCCACTGCCTGAGCACTCAGCGAGAGTGCCAGTAAAAAGATGATTTGGATAGTTTTTTGTAGTCTCATTTTTACAGTTTGATTTCAATTTTTCTTCTTCTATATAACTAACAGTTATTTGTCCGCTTTGCAGCTGGGAACGCGGGCGTCCTCGCCCGCATCTGCGGCGGTTGCGGGCGAGGACGCCCGCGTTCCCAGTTTTGTCGCTGCAAAAATACAACAAAAGGAATTAATAAAGATGTGAAAATCGTTCAAAAAGCAGTAATAATTGTCTTTATAAGTGCTTGTCGAAGAAATCGAGCACGCGCTTTTGCGACTTTTTTCCACAGCTGTGTGGCATATCCCACAGCTCCGTTTCCAGTTTGTCATCAGCCCCCTGACTGCTCCATGTATCGTGCATCGTCCGGAACGCCTTCTCCACACCCGGCACAGGAAAGAGCTTATCCTGCATACCGTTGATGAAAAGCATGGGTTTCGGACAGGCTATACTGGCCACGTGGGGATAGTCCAGCCATCGGCGCAGGCCTGGGAAGCAGTTAGCAAAGCCCCCGTTCTCCGTTCTGCTGTACTTGAACCCCATCTGTTCGTCGGTGGTCACCATCCAGCAGACGGCTGCCCCCACCTTGATCCGGTCGCTCAGTGCCGCTAACATCCAGGCGCGATAGGCTCCCATCGACCATCCTGTGCAGCCTATGCGACGGGCATCCACCTCGGGCATCTGCGCCAGAAATTCCGTGCCGGCAATGTCATCGTAGGTCATATAGGCCGAGAGGTCTATGCCGTACATCATCATATTGCCCGCTATCATGTCGTAGCGGTCGCGCCGCGCCCCTTCCTTCTGTCCGCGCTCACCCCACATCGGGGCATCGGCTGAAAACACCACATAGCCGTGCTGCGCAAGGTAGTCGCCAAAGAACTGCCCTTCATATCCCACCGACCATTCCTCAGCATCGCGTATCACAGTAGAGTCCTCGCAGGCCAGCGGCCGTATCATCTTCTCCTTGCCTATAAACAGATGAGCCCCGTGGTCGTGGAGCACGTTGACGGCAGGAAAGGGGCCTTTGCCGTCGGGGATGAGCACGTAGGCCGGCACGACGTAGTAGCGCGACAGTCGCACCTCTATCTTACGTGCACGGTAGCCATCGCGCTGTTCCTCGAAGAGCACCTTCACGTCGTAGCCGTCGGCAGGTGGCGGCGGTGGTGTCAGCATACAGTCGAACACCTTTTGCCGGGCTGCTCGTCTCCACTCATCGAAGTCCCTGATGTCGCTATGCCCCCATGCCAACGGGTAGGTCAAGTCGGCCAACAGCGAGTCGGCATAGACCGGCAGGTTGCGCATAAACTCATACTTCTCGCGTCCTGGCAAGGTCTTGCTCTTCTGTGCCTCTACACATATAACTGTCAGTCCTGCCAACAACAAGAACAGTAGTCTTTTCATTGCATTCCCGATGTTGATATAGCTACCCATAATCAGTACGTTTTGGAATTCGATGACAAAGATATGTAAAAATTCTCAGAAAGCAAAACTTCCTGAGGATTTTTCGTGTATAGTCAGAGATTAAAAATCATATTCATCTTCTTCCTCTTCGTCTTCCCATTGGTTGCGACGGCGACGACTTAGTGCATTACCGCCTTCTACGACTTCTTCATCATCAATTTCCGGAGCGAAACCTTCTATTTATGAAGCGGCAATCATTCTTGCTACCTGCACATTTACTACCAACATTTCAGGACTCTCATATATCTTTTTCATTGTTCTTTTCTTTTTTAGAGTTTAACACGAATTATCATGAACATCTCACGAATTATCATTAATTGAGTCCACTTTAGAAAGTGGACTCAGTTATTTAAATAGTATGGTGCGAGGTATTTTACAAATCCTTCCTCAACTTCCTCATTGGGGAATCCTAACTGATAGCGTTTGAAGCGCTCATTATAGCCCTTGATGGTGAGATAGCCGCTCTGGTAAATCACAGGTATGGGGTCCTTGTATACACGCCAGCTGCCCGCTGATGAAAATGATAACCGTCGTAGCGTCTGCGCAACTCTTCGATGCATTCGTCACGCGACATACCGTTTTCATCTGCTAAACGATTGATTTCATCTGCAAAACAATCATTCAGTTCCTGCTCTGTGATGCCGCAAATGTCATAGTATGACTTAAGCAAAGAAATGTCTTCCAGATTGTTCAAATCGCTAAACACACTGACCTTGCCGAACTTCGTCACACCTGTCAGCATGGCAAACTTAATGCATCCGTCCATCGACTTCAAGGCACCATAGAAGCCTTTCAGTGTGTTTCTGTACTCGTCCTGCAGTTCCTTGTTGCCAATGGCCTGCAGCATGGGTTTGTCGTATTCGTCGACAAGAATCACCACGCGCTGCCCCGTCTTCTCGTATGCACGCTGGATGACACCCTCAAAGCGAGCACCGAGTGATTTCTCTGCCTCGTTCCTTCCGTAGGTCTTCTCAAATCCGCTGAGAAACAGGTTCAGTCTGTCGCTCAGTGTCTCCTTACTGTCATACTTCTCCGTGTTCATTTCTGTTTTTGTATGAGCACACGGACTCAGTCGCACAGGATGACGGTAACGCCGCGGGCGGCCTGTGCACCGTATACCAAAGCCGACTCGATGTCGGCTGTCTTGCTGGGACCGCTGATAAAGGTGCCGAACTTATACTGTTGGAAGAATTCCTGCGACTGGGCGATGCGCTCGTAGGCCTCGTGCATATTGTTCACGATGTCATGCCGACGCAGCACAATGACCAACTGTTCTGAGGCGAAGCAGATGGCTTTCTCCTTCATCTGCTGCGGTATCCAGATACAGGCATTCTCAGCCACGCCGATACGGCCTTCCACCACGCCCACGTCGACCTTCATCAGTTCCTGCGCACTGCCTACAGTATCGGGATTCAGATCGGCCTCGATGCCTGGCAGGTTACTGGCAACAAGCCCCCCTCCTGCCTCCCCCGAGTAGGAGATATTCTCCACGATGGAGCGAATTGTCTTATTCAGGTCGGCCTCATCATGGAGTTCTATCAACTTGGCACCTGCCGTCGTGGTGGTCTTCGTCTTGAACTCCTCCACAGGGTCGGCATAGGTGATGGGCCTGATGCTGCCGAAGTCGGGCAGATCGTAAGTCTCACGCGTATTCTGACGTAGTCGCGATAGTATTTCTTCTTTTGTACTCATAGTTTCTTCTCCTTCCATAATTGATGGAACGACTTCTTGGGGAATGTCATCATCTCGTGACCATAGGCCCAGGGATTGAGCTTAAGGTTCATCAGCGGGGCAGGCACGAGGTTGGCCATCGGTGCCAGACGCAACGCACCGGCATAGACGGCGGGTCTGTTGAACAGAAACGACATACCCATTGACATCATCTTCTTCATCGGGTCGGCATGACCCAGCGAGTCAAGTTCCTGACGCCATCGGTAGATCTGCGACGAGAGATTCACCTTCACGGGACACACGTTGTCACACGAACAGCACAGCGAACAGGCCGACACATTGTCAAAGTACTTCTGCTTATCGCGCAGCATACCCAGGTTCACACCGATAGGACCAGGAATAAAATAGGTGTAACTATAGCCTGCCGAACGGCGATAGACGGGACAGGTGTTCATGCAGGCACCGCAGCGCATACACTTCAGCGTCTGCCAGTGCTCGGGATTACCAAGGATTGTGCTACGGCCGTTGTCCACGAGCACGATGTGCATCTCACCACCCGGGCGCGGGCCACGGAAATGACTGGTATAGACGGTGGTCTCCTGACCTGTGCCATTGCGTGCCAGCAGCCGCTGGAACACACCCATTGCCTGATAGTCGGGGATCAGCTTCTCGATACCCATCGACACGATATGCAGCTTAGGGATGGAAGTGGACATATCAGCATTGCCCTCATTGGTACATACCACCACATCACCCGTAGCCGCAATACCGAAATTGGCACCGGTCATGCCACACTGCGCCTCGGCAAACTGGCGGCGCAGGTGCATACGGGCCACGTAGGTCAGGAACGTGGGGTCGTTCTCGTCGGCGGGAGAACCGCCGACGGCACTGTAGCCCTTAGCTATCTCGTCGAAATCAGGGATGAGGCGGCGGAACGTGTCGCCTATCTCCTCACGATGCACATGGAGGGCGGGCATCACGATATGGCTGGGGGGCAACTTCATCATCTGCAGGATGCGCTCGCCAAGGTCGGTCTCTATGACCTCTATCCCACTCTTTTCCAGATGCTTGTTCAGGTGGCATTCCTCGGTGAGCATACTCTTGCTCTTCACCACCTTCTTCACCTGATGCTGCGCAAGGATGTCGAGAACGATACGGTTGTATTCGTCGGCATCTATTGCCCAGTGTACATGAACGCCATTCTTCACGGCGTTGCTCTCAAACAGCTCCAGATAGTCGGCCAGATGGGTGGCCGTATGCTTCTTGATCTGACTGGCCGCCTCGCGCAGGTCTTCCCATTCGGGCAGACCATGAGCCATGCGGTCGCGCTTCTGGCGCACGCCGAAAAAGGTCTGGTCGTGACGGGTTGCCACAGCATCGTTTTGCAAATAGGTCTCAGCGGCTTTTGAATGTCTTGTACTCACAAATTGAGAATTTAGAATTTAGAATTATAGGCCTGCGGCCAAAATCTGTGCAACATGGATAAACTGGATATCAGTGATGCCCTGTTTACGAGCTACGCCCTGCATATGCATCAAACATGAGGAGTCGGGACCGGTGATGTATTCGGCACCCGTAGCAATATGGCGGCGCACCTTTTCCAAACCCATGCGGGTGGACACGGCCGTTTCCTCAACAGAGAACATACCTCCAAACCCACAGCATTCATCAGGACGCTCGGGTTCTACCACCTCGATGCCCTCAACCAGTTGCAGAAGGTCGATAATCTTATTGAAATGCGGCACGTTGCGCTCTGAAGGCGACGAGAGTCCCAACTCACGCACGCCATGACAGGAGTTATGGACACTCACCTTATGGGGGAACTTAGCAGGCAGGCTCTTCACCTGAAGGATGTCGTGCAGGAACTCCACAAGGTCGGTGGTACGCATACAAGCCCCCCCTACGGCCCCCGAGGGGGCTTCTTTAGTCTTGCTATCTATTGTAGCCCCCTCGGGGGCAGAATGGGGGGCTACTAAGTTTGGATGAAAGACCCTGACGTAGGCGGCACAACTGGCACTGGGTGCCACCACGTAGTCGTAGCCGGCAAAGAGCTCATCGTACTTCCTGGCCAAGGGCTTTGCCATACTCTCAAAGCCCGCATTGCCCATGGGCTGACCACAACAGGTCTGTCGCTCGGGATATTCCACATCGAGCCCCAGACTCTTTAATAGCTTGTATGTCGATACGCCCACCTCAGGGTAGAGCGCATCGACATAACACGGAATGAATAATCCGATCTTCATATTATTCTATTTGACTTGTTCAGCCCCCCATCCCCTAACTTAGGGGGCTTATACTACTCCCAAGTATCGAGGTATGTGACGTGGGTTACAAGATATTCCTCCACGCCATGCTTGCCGTCGGCACCACCAATACCGCTCTTCTTCATACCGGCATGGAAACCCTGGATGGCCTCGAAGTGCTCACGGTTGATGTAGGTCTCACCGAACTGCAGTTCACGGCAGGCTTTCACGGCAACATTCAGATCCTTCGTAAAGATGCTTGATGCCAGACCGTACTCACAGTCGTTGGCATAGCCAATCACTTCATCAAGGGTCTCGAATTCCACCAAAGGAATCACAGGACCGAAGGTCTCTTCATGGATGATGTCCATGTCCTGACGACAGTCATCGAGCACGGTAGCGGCATAGAAATAGCCCTTCTCGCCTACACGATGACCACCGCACAACAGTTTGGCACCTTGCTTGATAGCACGTTCCACCTTCTCGGTAACGCTCTCCAAAGCACGCTGTTCTACCAATGGACCCATATCGACAGTCTCGTCCTGACAGGGGTCGCCCACCTTCACGGCACTCATCTTCTTCACCAGAATCTCAGTGAAAGCTGCCTTCACCTCTTTCTGAACATATACGCGCTCAGCATTGTTACAAATCTGTCCATTGTTACCGATACGGCTGTCCACAATCCACTGTGCAGCACGCTCCAGGTCAGCATCCTTCATCACGATAGCCGGGGCCTTACCACCCAGTTCGAGGCTCACCTTGGTGATGTTCTTCGAGGCGGCAGCCATGATGCTCTCACCAGCCGATACAGAACCCGTCACACTGACGATGTCGATCTTGGGCGAGCCGGCCATCTCGTTGCCAATGACGCTGCCCTTACCCGTGACGATATTGATGACACCTGCGGGCAGTCCGCTCTCAGCCACCACCTTGGCAAACTCGGTACAGTTCTCGGGGGTGAGCTGCGAGGGTTTAATGACAATGGTACAACCTGCAATCAGCGCAGCACCAGCCTTACGGGCGATGAGGAAGAAGGGGAAGTTCCAAGGCAGGATGCCTGCCACCACGCCGATGGGTTTCTTAGTCAGCAGGATAGTCTCGTTGGGACGGTCGCTGGGGATAATCTCGCCCTCGATATGACGGGCGAAGGTAGCCATATACTCGAAGTAGGCAATGGTGGCACCCACCTCGATAGAAGCCCAATTACGGGTCTTACCCTGCTCGCGCATAATAATCTCAGTGAACTCCTGCTCACGGGCCTTGATGCCAGCGGCAAACTTCAGCAGGTACTGGGCGCGTTCGACAGCAGGAACTTTGGCCCAATCCTTCTGGGCTGCACGGGCAGCATCCAAGGCACGGTTCACATCCTCAATGGTGCCTTCCGGCTGACGGGAAATCACTTCCTCGGTAGAGGGGTTCAACACATCAATCCACTTGCCGTTCGAGCTCTCGCAGAACTGACCGCCAATGTACATCTGTAAATCTTTCATACGTGTAGTCTGTTTTGAAGATTAGTTTGTTTTTACTTGTTTTAGTTATAAATCGGTAGCAAAGATAAAAAAAAAGAATGAAACAACAAGCAGTTGCCCCATTCTTTTTGATTATTTAACCGAAATGCGGAACTTTTATTTAATGATCACGCTCTTGCCGTGCTTGATATACAGACCAGACTTCGATGTTTGTATGCGGCGGCCACCGAGGTCGTACATGACATCGTCCTCGTGCTGGCGTTGTGCATCGCTGATGGTTTCGATGCCCGTGACCACAGACGACACACGCACCTTGCCTTCGGTGAGCAAGTCGGTGGTATCGAATCCGTAGACAGTACCGTCCTCGGTCTCGCCCCTCACGATGACCTCGCCCTTATGGGTGCCAGCCACATCGAAGACCGTCAGCACGTCGTCTTCCTTCAGCTTACGATACTTGGAGACATAGATGAGGAGGGTATCGCCATTGTGCGTGAGGTTGCCCTTGACCGTCAGGCGCGAGTTAGAACTTGCCGTCAGGGAACAAAGGAAGGTAGAGCCCTGCTGCATGGTGACGGTCTGCACGGTAGCCGTACCCGTCAGCGTGCCGCCCTTGGCAACGGTAATCGTACCACTGCACAGCACATTCGTTGAGGTGTTCTGCAACTCCAGCGTACCAGCATTGACGGTGATGGGCGAGGTATGACCGGCGGTCTTCAGCGTCAGTTTGCCGCTACCCACCTTCGTGATACTCTTTGCTTTCAACAAACCTGAGAACGAGGAATCCTCATTACGATAACCTATCTGATAGCTGCTCTGGCTACCTCCCAGCACTCCGTCAGTAGCAGTACCCAGCAGTGAACCAATCTTCAAGGTTGCTGCTGCCTCACTACCGCCTCCGCTCGACATATGAGATACTGTTGTGGCAGCCCCCACAACGAACTTCGCCTTGCTCATATCCGTGACATTGGACATCAGACGGAAGTTACCGCCATCGCCAATGGCTGTGAGCTGTCCTTCAAACTGACTGAAGTTCGCCCCAATATCACAACGCACATATTTCGTCTGGATAGTCAGATTGCCTGAGCCCTTTATCGTACCAGTGATCTTGCCACGCGAAGAACCTACTATCTTATTCGTCGTGCCTTCCTGCACGGTAACAACATGGTTCAGATTAGGAACGGTAGAAGTAGAGTTCACGTCTATCTGGTGTACCTCGCCGCCAGCCAGCAGCATGGGTGAGCCCGACTTGCCGAAGGTGGCGTTCCATGCACCTTGCGCTATCGTACCCTTCTTCACAATGACACCCGCAAAGTTGTTGGTGCCTCCGTAGTTGAAGTTGACGCGACCTGGGCCATCCTTCAACAGATAGCCCGTGCCCTTCACCTGCCCTTTGAGCGTCAGAGCACTGTTGCTGGCGGTTACACGGATGGTGGCGGTATCTGTCAGCGTCACGATATGGTCGGTGGCCATATTGTCCTTCGAGAGTACCAGCGTACCGCCGTTGATCTGCAGGTTGCCCTCGGCTGCCGTAGAAGCACCGATGGCACTCTTCTGACCACCGTCGTAGAAGTTGGGTACCGTCAATGTGCCACCGTTGATGATGGTCTTACCCGTATAGTCGCTATACTTCATATTGAGTGTCACGTCGGCATCCTTATTGATGGTCACATCGCCAGTGCCAGAGATGGCGCCCTCGCCGGAAAGCGTATATTTCCCGCTGTCGAAGAAGACACCATTGGTAACCATGGGTTCGTTAAGGGTGATAGCTTTCTGGCTGGCCTGGGCGTTGAACACGACAACATCTCCAGCTACGAAAGCAGTAGCACCATTGTAGTTGAAGTTCTGAGCTTTATAATTCCACGCCTTACTCTCGTTACCCGTCCACACCACGTTTTCAGCAGGAGAACGCGTTTCGTTAATCTTCAGAACGAGTTTATTGTCCTTCACCGCCAAGTCGTAGTTGATACCATCCAATCCGCGAACCTTCAGCTTCGTAGGGTCGCAGGTCAGCTTGCCCGTACATTCGGCAATGACATACTCGGCGGCATCTTGTGAGACGAGGTTCACGGTGATATAGTTGGTGCCCTTAAACGTAAGGTCGCCCTTAACGTAAAGATACCCACATGCAGCTTCTGAAGATATAGGACAGTCTGAGCAGTCCAGGTCTATCAGTTGAGCCGTTGTTTCTAAATACACATTGCCAGGCAACACCATACTCTTTGCCGACTTAATACCCGGCGTGTTATTGTCATTGCTAAAGCCATTTCCAAGATCTAACCTACAACCCTCGTAGTTCAATGCACCTTCGAAAGTGATAGTATCTTTTAGCATAGCATTACCACTCAACGTACCGCGAGCCCGCAGTTCTACAGGACTGCCGATGGTACCGTTGACCCTGAGCGTGCCCTCGCTGATGATATTCTTTCCCGTATGACCAAGGTTGCAGTTGAACGTCACTGCGCCCTGCATCGATTTGATGAGCTGGCCGTCACCAGTTGTTCCTTTACCTGTAAACACATAGTCATGACCCCGCGGATTCATCAGATACAGCATGGTTGGCGAATGGTCAATGGTCAATGGCGAATGATTATCACCTTGCAGGTCGAACAACACGCTCTTACCGCTTGCCATCTCGTTGCGAACATCGGCCTCATAGACGGGCGGCAGCGGAGGCATGGGCATATCGCCACCTAAGTAGAAGCCCGTATTGGGATGCTGATAGTAACCACGGGTGGTGCAATCGCCGCGATAGTGCGGGTCTTGCTGCAAACAATAGATGCTATAGGTGGTGGGAATATTGGTGGTGTAGCCAACAAGTCCTGTCGAACCATTGTCATTCTGCTTGGCCAGAATCACCTCTTCGCGCCAGTCGCCCGTGATATCACCCATAAAGGCAGGGCGGGTGCCTGTGCCACCATGCGTAGCCCAAGATGACTCCTGCGAGAACTCGATCAAACGGTTTCCCAACACCTTGCTGACCATCATGTTAGTGCCCCAGCCACTGCCGCCAGGCGAGTTGATCCACTCACGTTGCAGGTCGCCATCCCACCAAGAGCCTTCGTACATCGAGCCGCTGCGCGTCTGCCCCGTCTTTTCGCCTTTGCAGTCGTAGACGAACTCGTCGGCATAGCTCAGTATCTCGTAGCCTTTATGTGAGGCATCGATATCCAAACAGGTGCCACGCCCTACGTCATAGACGCTGGGTAGATACCATTCCTTAATGCGATCTGCCGTCTTGGTATCATAGAGACACTGCCCCAAGAGAGCACTCTGCTGGATAGCGAAGCCCTCCAACCCGGGACGGTCAGGGTCAATATCGCTGATGATAAAGCGGTCGCCGTGGCCCAGTCCTGTAGAGACATAGCGGTTCTGCGCAGGATTCACGCCGTAGCCTCCTGTCCACATCTCATCACAACCGTCACCGTCGCCATCGAGGATACGTATCTGATGGAACTCGGCACATCCGGGACGCTTATCGTTGGCACTCCAAGTATGGCTATGGTGCCAGCTTTCGGCAGAGCCACTACTCCAATCGTAATCCCAGGAGTGCACATAGACATGATGGAGGCCGCCGCTCTCACGGTCGGCACACTCCATGACAAGTGAAGGATGGATGCCGTCGAGATAGGCAATACCGAAATGGCCTTCCATCGCACCATAGCCGAAATTCATATACGAGGCACGATTGTCGCGACCATAGTGGTCGTTGCCGTCAGTGACCCACGAATATTGCATCTCCGCGTATGTCAGTTCTTCGCCCGTTTTTCCGTCGATGACCGACATATAGACAGGGGGATTACGCTTCGTCTGAGTGCGATAGTCGGTGATACCGTCGCCATCGGTGTCGGACATATCTTTGCCGCCCACGTACTTGCCCCACGTCTCGTTCTTCTTGTCCCAGAAGCGGGTGCCGTCGCTGCTACGAACAATGACCTCGCAGCGTCCGTCGCAGTTGATATCATAGGCGAGCACCATATCGTTCTGTCCGGCACAGATGTTGACGTTGGGTCCCATATCGACAGTCCACAACAGTGTGCCATCAAGCTTATATGCCTGAATCTTATGGGTAGTTGTAGCCGTATTGTCGCCTCCCTCCTCACTATCAGTTGCTCCGGCATAGAGTCGATCGACGACCACGGCATCGTATTCACCGTTGCCGTCAAGATCCATAGGCCAACAGTACTTCGTGCGGTAGTCATCACGCTTAATCACCGTATTGTCGAAGTTGAAATCGAACCATACGTTTGGGTATGCCTGTGTCTTATATAAGTAAGGAGTACTCATTTCGCCCTCGACTCCCTCTGGCGAGATAGCGGTTACAGCATACTCGGTGTTGTTGGTCAAGGTTGTCGAAAGACAGGTGACGGCAAGGGGCTTGGAATTGATCTTCGTGTACGCCGTTGTTCCCTTCGCACGTTTATAGACGTTATAGGTGGTGCCTTCCGGTTCCTGCGCCAGTTTGCGCCAAGAGATGAGTGAGCCCGTTCCAGAACTGGAGGTTACACTACGAATACTGCTGCCACTGCGGTTCACAGCCACTACGCCGCGTCCCAGTTTCTGCTGCAATCGCTGTGCCTGCATCCCGACAGTCAGCAGACAGGACAGGATTAAAAGAATTGATTTCATTGACTTGTACATAATAGTTTTTTTGTTCCGGTTTTTATTTTATAATCTTCTTGTTTCTCATGGTTTCATAGACACGGTCGCCCAAAGTCTCGGCACCTTGTGCATTGAAATGCAGACGGTCGGATAATAAGGGCAGGTCACTGGCATCGACCACATAGAAATGTTTATCTTCACGTGACAAACGGAAAAGAGCTTCTGCTACGATGGGCGAACCCTGACGGCTGTCTTTCGAGAAGGTGCCGCAGACGACAGGGAGTTTTTCGTACTTCTTTTTTCCCGTCACCTGAACCAGATGCTGACGGATATGCTGGATCACAGCCTTTAGATTATCGTAATAGCGGTCGGCAGCCTTCTGATCACTCTCACCCTGATGCCAGATGAGGCACTTGATATCGTAGTTCTTGGGGAGGTTGGGAAGGCAGTCATCTATCTGACGGTCGAAGGCTTTCAGCAGCGACTTGCCACCATGACTGGCAGATGTCGTGCTATCAAGGAAAGCAGCGTCGGCACTCCAGAAAAGCCCATGAGTGCTCGACTTACACGAGGGGTCGATAGCCGTACCGCCATCGGTATGCTTGATAACATAGAAGGGACGCTGCCACAGCTGTTCCAACTTCTTATAGACCACAGCATCGAAGCCCCAGCTCTGTTCAATACCAGGTTTAGCCACACGAGGTGCGAAAGGCGAGAACTCACCCGTAGCTGTCTCGAAGTCACCGCTACCGTAGCTCCATTGGCAGTATTGATAAGACTTCAATTCCTCTGGCAGATCAGCCAGTGGCACACGTCCGTCAGCGTTCGACTGCCCTGCCGTAAGAATCACGGGAACAAGTTCCTGATTCAGCAGTATAGGAAGAATCGCCTTACCCCAATACTCTGCCAGTTTCTTGGCTCCCTGCTCGTTGGGATGCAGCCAGTAGCTCTTGCCGCGGGCATCCTTTTCCTCAAAGACATCGGTTTTGTAATACTTCTTAAAGTAAGAATAGGCATCAGCATCACCTATATGTACATGCCCCGGTTTACAATTGGCGATGACCTTTGGAAAACTCTTATAATAAGTGCCTATCAGTTTCAGACTCTTCTTGCTGGCGATAGAGCCACCCTTGGTATGATAGTCAGGATAATACCATATCGGTTTATTCAATACCACATGGGCATCGGGCCAGAGCGTGAGTAATGAATCGATGATGGTAGTGAGATTCCTGACATAATCATCTGGCTCAGTATGTTTGTTTTTTGTACGCTCTACGGTATCGTTCGTTCCCAGCATGATGCTGAAGATAAGAGGCAGGCCTGCATGCGCCTTCAACAGTTCACGCGTCTTCGCCACCACATCTTCAAAGTAGGTCTTGTCGCCTGCGGGTATCACGTCGGCAGCATTGGGCAGAAAATGATAGGTGGTCTTACCGCTACGTCCGCAATTACGGAAATAGATGGTGTCGATTTCCTCCCGTTGGGATAACCAACGGGCACACTGCACCGGCGGAGCCGTCTGTTCACGCTGCTCATGCAGGGCACCGTAGGTGATGCTGTTGCCGATAAACACGATGTTGGCGCTTCGCTGCGCAAAGCTCGCTCGGCCCTCTGGGACGCTTGCCTGAGCAAGAAATGATAAATGACAAATGATAAATGATAAACTTAGCAGAAACCGTTTCATAATTCTCAATTTTCAATCTCCTACGGGTATTACATAAAACTTACGGTCTTTCTTGAAGTCCAGCATCCACTGGTCCATAATGATATGGTCATCGAGAGCCTTAATCTTTAAGGTATGCTTGCCCTTATTCACATTAACAGGCGTCTGCTTCAGCGCCTGACCACGCAGCACACTCACTTTCCAGAAGTCTGAACGGTATTTCTCCTTCAACGAGATAACAACAGGCTCTTGGTTATCAAGCTGAACTTGATAACGCAGATCACCCTTATCATTAGGCTGGGTTGGAATCATTGCAGTGTAGAGCGTGGCCTCCCCCTGCCCCTCCGAAGAGAGGGGAGATTCAAACTCATAGGTCACTTCACAGCCCTTGGGTATACTGACGGCATTCATTGAGTGGCCGAGCATCTGGATAAGGGCCACCCCTATTCCCTCCCCAAGGGAGGGGGAACATGATTGATAGTCACAGGCATTACGAGCCACATAGTCGTTACCCATTGATGTCGTAGTGCTTAGCACTGGAGCCTTAAGATTGAGATCTTCTGGCAAGTAGGGAAGAATAGGAGGGTTGAACACATTCAAATCGCGAGGCATCATGTTCATGATACCCTGCCACTTACCACTACCCAAAGCATTATACTGGCGAGTCAGTTCCTGAATCTCACGGTAGGCACGGATACTTGTGGCAGCCGTTGCTTTCATATAATCCTCACGACCTTCCATCGCCTTGTCGGTCTGTCCCTGATACTTCGAACGGGCTTTCTGGGCATACAGCATCTTATCTGCCATCGCCTTGGCAGCCAGCACGGGGTACTTGACGTGAGCAAAGTAAGCATCCTTTAACTCAGGACGTATAGACTTCTCTACATCGACTATCGTCTTGCTAATAGCAGCATAATCCTGCAGATAGCGGTTCATCTCATTACCGAACTCCGACTCTGAGAACTCCGTATCGATAACCTGAGAGCGTCCACGCGGATATGCGTTCCTATCCGACAACTCTACCTGCGTCCACCCCATAAACTCTGGCTTGCGAATACCGCAGAGCCTATAAAACTCCTTCATAACAGGGAACAACTGCTTGCCTGCCTTCTCACCAAACTGCGTGCAGAGCCACCGCTTCAAATGCTCCCCTATGGAAATAGTCTGACCACTCCCCTCTCCACCGCGAGAGGGGCTGGGGGTGAGGCTTTCAATATCCCACGCCATATCCAAAAACAACTCCAAATCATAGGCCGCCACCTTCGGATCGTGAACATTCACAATCCACAATTTGCGGCAGTTATGGTCGTAGGCGGCTTTCATCTCTGAGTAGACAAGGCCTGGTTGGGTGGTGGTGAGCCATATGTAGTCGTGCGGACGCCCCCAGTAGCTCAGGTGATAATAAACACCTCCCCCACCCGAGCGTTTCTGCTGTTCCTCATCAGAAAGACGGGTCATATAGCCATAGTTATCATCGCACCACATCAGCGTCACATCATCGGGCACCTTCAGTCCACTTTCCATAATCTCCAACACCTCTTTATAAGGAATGAAGACCTGAGGCACTTTTTCCACCTCTTTATTATAATATTTACGTATCAGTTCGCGCTGGTCGTCAATCACCTGTTGCAGACCTTCCAGTTTCTCTTTCTTAGTGTGAACGCCTTCCATCGAGCCATCGTGAATGCCACGCATACCAATGGTAAAGAATTCTTCGTAACCTTTCACCTCCTTCAGACGCTCTATCCAGTATTGCTGCACCTGCTCGCGGTTGGTGATGTAGTTGTAGGCGCCACGCACAGAGTGGTTCCACTCGGCCACATTGTTCCTTAACAGCGGCTCGCAGTGCGAGGTGCCTATCAAGATGCCGCACGAGTCGGCCATCTCCTTGTTGCCAGCAATGGTGAAGAAGCCCGGCGTACCGGTGTGCATACCCGGCCAGATGGTGTTGGCACGCAAACGGAGCAGCAACTGGAAGATGGCCTTATAGGTCTTGGGTCCCATCTGTCCAAACACGTCATTGTTCTCGTAGGTTTTCCATGCCCAGTTGCGCAGGCTCCAGTCCTCGTCGTTGATAAAGATGCCACGATAAGCCACCGAGGGGGTGTGCTCATAGGTGAATGTCTCGTCGAAAACGAGACGCGTTTTCTTCTCTGGCACCACGTCGCCCCACCATACCCAAGGTGAGACGCCTGCCATGCGACTCAGCTCCAGCAGACCATAGGCCGCGCCGCGCCCATTATGTCCCTCGACCCATATCTGGCCGTTCTTCACACTCAGTCGGAACCCATCATCCTGGCCTTTGCCCTGCTTGACGACGATAGTCGCTTTCTTAGCAGCAATAGCCTTCATGCCCGTAACTTGCTGCATATCACTTTCAAACATCTCAAGGGCAATCTTCACCACGGGGTCGGTCTTGCCCACCACCTGATAGCTGACGGGATGCTGCCCGTCGAACCAAACAATCTGCGCCCTTACTGCAGATGTTATCATGGCAGTAAGAGCGCAAACAATAAGGATCTTCTTCATATATGAATCAATTTAAAGGAAGATTCCAATTAGCCTCATTAGTGAGATCTACACCAGAACTCTTCACTTTGTCGGCGAGTTTCTTGGCAAACCATTTAGAGCCGAACTTCGGATCATATAGTCCTGCTTCATTCTTGTGACGCGCCATACGACGAAGATCAGAGAAGCGGCAGCCCTCAAAGGCGAACTCCATGGCATATTCATCGCAGAGCAAATCCTCAACAGCATTGATGGTGTCCTGTTTTGTATTCTGGCGCGCAACACCCATTTCAAGTTCGATTTGCGACAACTTCACGGTGACTATGGTATCGAGCTGATAAAGCGAGCGGGCGCCTCCAATACCTTCCTCGTCACTACATCCGTTACCGTGAAGGCCATAGTTGCGATATGCGCCAGTGACATAGACATCACCGCCACGTCCCAAGAACGAAACCACACTGGCACTATCGGTAAATAGTTTCATCGTCTCTGGTTGGATATAGCCTTGAAGTTGTCCAGTGATAGAATCCACAGTCACAACAGAATTTGCCAACTTATCGTAAATTCCATCCTTCAGGATTGCGAACGCTGCATCTGGATAGCCAGCCCTGTTGAGGGCCTCAGCAAGGTGGAGCCATATCGTTGTTGCGCGATATAGTACGGTGTTGATATACCTGTGCACAACAGGAATCGTATAAGTAGAGTCATTCAGCGTATACTCATAGACAGCGATGTTGCGACGCTGGTCGCCCAGTTTGAAACTAGAATAAGAAGCTGTAGGCGAAAGAGATGTAACATTCGGCACATAATAATAGTCAGCACTGTCAGCTAATGCATCGTAGGCCTTCGACGGAACCAACTGCGGTCTCAACCAGCGTTCCTCATTACCTGTGGCATAATAGTCATAGCCGAAAATCTCTGGCAGTCGTGTGGTTTGTCCCAAGAGATAATTGGTTGCCATGGGAATGTAGGATATAATACAGTTATTATGGTTAGCATAATTCTGATAGGCATCTGTCAATGTCGTTGCAGGCGACCAATAGCGAGTCCGGTTGTAATAATAATTAAGATCAAGGGGTATTGAAGCTTCAGGATTGCGCAACACCCATTCTGTAAGATCAGCATTAGCCCATGCGCGATGAGCAAAGATTTTGTTATTATACAGATACTTGTAATAATGCTCTGCAGCTTTCATCCAGTCACCTGCCTGGCCACGCTCCAAATACATCTCACCCAAGATAACATGAACTGGGATATAGAGACGATTGCTGATAGCCACCTGTCCATTACCACGGTCGATGTTGGGGTATGAAGGAACAGATGTGTCTGCAAACTTTTCAAGTTCGGGCAGTAAATCTGAAATGATGTAGTTGATATCTACAAGAGGGAGGTTGCGACTCTTGTCATTAATCTCTGAGATGCTGGTGAGCGGCTCAGTGAAGAACTTCACCTGACCATATTGACGAGCCAACTGCAGATAGGCCCATGCACGGAACGACAACACAGCGGCATACTCCTCCGTGGTGACATTATCACTGGCATCATAGAGTGTGGTGTCACGGTGGGCCAGGTAGTTATTGCAGTTGTTCACCACCTTGTAATACAGATAGGCAGCATTATACTCGTTCTTCCCGGTAGCCGTAAAGTCAGCCAAGGTCTGCAGATGGGTACTTGCCGACGTGGTGACATCAATCAGGTCTCCACGTACCTCGTTTTGCAACACATACATATCGGCAGCCTGCTGCATGGCCTGCATGATACCCCATGCATAGAACAGAGAGTCAGTTTTCTTATCGATAGCCTTGTCGCCATCAACATTACGGGATTCCTCTACCTCAAGCATATCGCTACAAGAGAACATCGACAGAGCGACGAATCCCATCAGGAAAAATATTGTCTTTTTCATATTGCCTTTGAATTAGAGATTGACTTTAACACCCAGTGTGAACGAACGGCTCTGTGCCAGGTTTCCGGCATCAATGCCCTGATACATCACACCACTGTTGATACTGAACTCCGGATCGCTGCCCAGGTATCTCGAAAGGGTAAAGAGGTTGCGCGCCTCACCATAGACAGTCAGACCCTGCAGATAAGACGACACGATAGGAATCTTGTATGACAGCGTGAGTGTCTTCAGGCGCAGATAACTGCCATCCTCAATCCACCGGTCGCTGAAACGGTTGTTCTGCATGGGGTCGCCGTAGGCTATGCGCGGCATATCCGTGACCTGACCTTCGTAGCGCCAGTGCTTGGTTGTTGCCACCTGCTGGTTCCAGAAATTACTGCCTGAGTTGAGCAACATACGTTGGTAGTTATATACGTCGTTACCCAGCGAATAGTTGAAGTTGGCGGCCAGAGTCAGGTTCTTCCACGTCACCTTGGCAAAGATATTACCATAGACGTCGGGGTTGGGGTCGCCTATCACAGTCTTATCACTCTCGTCAATCATTCCGTCGTTATTCAGGTCAACGAAATGTACATCACCAGACTTGAAGTACTGCTTAGCTCCAGTCTCGTCAAGCATATACAGATAGTCGTCCTTGCCTGCCGCCTTAGCTGCTTCCCTGGCTGCGGCATCGTCTTTCAGCACACCAGCCGTCTTATAGCCATAGAACAGGGCAATGGGGCTCCCCACCTGTGTTATGATATTGTTGTCGCCATATACAGAAGAGGTGTAATCACCATCGGGCAACTGTGTCACCTTGTTCTGATAATGTCCCATCGATGCTCCCACTTCCACTGTCCACGACTTTGTCACGACAGGCTTCACACTAATCTGAGCCTCAAAGCCCTGGTTTTCCAGTTCACCACCATTAGTCCAGTATTTGTCGATACCGCTGATTTGGTCCTCAAACGACATCAGCGTTAGCAAATTCTTGGTTGTGTGATGGAAGTAGTCGAATCCTAAGCCAATACGGTTATGGAGCAGATTGGCTTCGAAACCAATGTTGAACTTATGGGTAGTCTCCCACTGAATCTTGTCGTTACCTATATTGGTCAGTTGCAAACCGTTAGCCAGGTTGTTATACTTCACCATGGTGTATAGCGTACGGGCAGCGATATTGTTGATATCATCATTACCGCTGATATCATAGCCGGCATGGATACGCAGATAGTCGATACCCGCGTTCTTGGGGAACCAGTTCTCGTTGGTCAGTACCCAACCTGCTTGCACACTGGGGAACAATGCCCACTTCACACCGAAGAGTTTCATTCCATCCTCAGCGTTTTTACCGAAGCGGCTGTTTGCCTCACCCAAAAGTGAAAGTGTGACGAAGTAGCGGTTCATGTAGTTATAGTCTACATTGCCATACCACTGTAGTTGTTTCCACACGTCGTTATGTCCATCAGCACTGTAATAATGCGACGTTGATGCATCAATCTTGGGACTCTTATTGGTCACAGCGTCTGCCGTACGGAACTGAGTAGAAGCAATGTCGCTATCAAACGTGAAGAAGTTCAGGCGGAAACCAGCAAAAGCCTTTAGCGAGTGAGCACCGAAAATATGTGAATAGTCCAAATGCGTGTTACTCAACACGTTTCCTTCTTTGGAAAAGAGTGTGGCATACTTGGCATAGACCGTACCAAGACGTGAGATGACGAAGCCAGGCACCACGTCGGTGGGACGGAAGTAACGCTGCGAGTTACGTGTCAGTGAATAACTGAAAGCAGAGGTCAGTTTAAAGTCACGTCCTAATTTCAGTGTGGGCTCCAGCATCACCCTGAAATTCATGTTCTCTATATTATTCTTGTAATCAGCATCTGCCTCTTTCAAGATACCCACAGGATTAGCCAAAGCCGTATTGAGCACTCCTATGCCACTGAGGAATGCATCGTCCGACAAGCTGAGAGATGATGAGAAAGCACCATTTCCTCCATTCAGATTGGAGTTCCATTGATACGGTGAGAGCAAAGGCGACTTGATCAAGGCGAGGAATCCTGGCGATGTCGGTGTCGACTGTGAGAAATCCTCCAGTGCCCCGTCGTCCTTCATCAGACTTGTAGTACGAGCAATCGAAAGATTGAACTTCGTATCCAAGATAGGAATAATGTTGATATCTGTGTTGAAACGCACATTCATCCTATTAAAATCCATACCCTTCATCGTGTTCTTTCCATCAGCATATCCCACCGACAGGTTATACATACCAACATTGTCACCACCCTGCACATTGATGCTGTAATTCTGAGTGATGGCCTCACGATAGACCTCGTCAGCCCAGTCAGTATTGTTATGATAGTCGTGGTAATAATAGTTGCTCTTTGAATTGTCATCATTGAGAAAGTTGAATACAGGCATGTCCTTGCGCAAGTCCTCAATAGTGCCCATCATCTCGGTAGCATAGATGCGATATTGCGAGGCATTCATCATCTTGGGCAACTGCGGTACCAGACTGATGCCCAGCGACAAGTCGGCATCGATTCGTGTTGCCATCGAATGGCCACGTTTCGTTTCTATCAAAATAACACCATTGGCACCGCGTGCGCCATAGAGTGCCGTGGCATTCTTCAATACCGTCACGTTATCTATATCAGCAGTCATCAGCGTACTCAGCTCATTGAGTGTGAATCCATTGTGCAAGGCTTCACGACCGAGTTGCAAATCGACCTCCACGCCATCAACGAGGATGAGCGGTTGCGACGATGCATTGATGGAATTCAAACCGCGGATAAACACATTGTTGCCTATAGCCAACTGTCCTGAACGCTGCACTGAACGCACATCAGCCCCCAGACGTTCTGCAATCTCCTGATCAATCGTCAGGTTCTGCACTGCCGTAGAAGTGAAGCCACGCTTTGCCGTGTAGGTGGTCTCGTCGGTATACATACTCTTGTATTTATCACTCAACATGAATATCTGCACCAAACGTGTGGTATCAGAAGGTATGGCCACTTGCTGGGCGAGGAATTCCGTGGAATATACGTAAAGGGCCGTGGCGAAGACAGGCACTTTAATAACGAAGGTACCATCATCGTCGGACATGGCCGTATAGCGGTTATTGCCCAACATCCTCACTTGAATACCAGCGAGGGGAGATTTGGAAGCTTCGTCCATCACCAAGCCCTTGATGGTCTTCATCTCATAGTTCTCCTTCGGCATAGCCTGCCTTTTCAATGGCTTCGGTGTCTCCACTTGCTCGCTTTCGGTGAAGTCTTCGTTCACATCATATTGAGCCACAGCCGGCACCGATGCTATGATAGCAGCCAGGCAGAACGCATTTCTCAGAAACGACTTCTGAATCATCTTATATACAGTGTGTTTCATAATTATTCTTCTGTTTGTTCAGGGTTATTGGCTTCATTCTGTTCTTTCAGATAAGCATCGTAATCTTCCGGAACCAGATATATAGCAGCAATTCTCAAGTCGTTGTCCAAGGTATCCCACTCCTTCTTGTTCCATGTGCTACGCATACTCTTTATCTGGATAAAGGGGTATGCATTCGTATTGTAATAAGCCACGGGGAAAGTCACCTTGCCTACATTGATAGTGTCTATCTTTGTAGAATCGGAAGTGAACGTACCGAGATCTACCGACGGGGTGCCCACGGCCTTGACAGCACCATTGGCATCAGCATAGTTCATCGTGACCTTGAACTTATAGGAGCGTGAAGGCTCTGTAGAGCCTATTTTGATATTTGCGGGCACGGTAACAACATACACCTGATAAGTAGTGGAGCGTACACCGTTGATATAGAAATACGAGTCCGACTGGGCACCATCGGCCGACTGCAGTTCCAGATAGCGATAGAGGTCAGTACCCTTCTCAGTATCCAGTTCGTCATAGGCCACCGATCGTGTGTAAGGCGTGGCAGCCAGTACACGTGCCCTATAATCCTTGCTGAAAATATTAACCTGAATCATCGGATTCCAGAATTCCCATGGATGATATGCCAGCGAGTCAACGATATGAGCCCATCCGTTGCTCATCCTGACACGTTTCACCAAATGGTCGTTGAGCAGCTCTGTAGCATTCGAGAAATAGTAATATCTGGTAGAACAGATGGTATCGTTGGTTTTATCCTTGTTGGGGTCATCAGGATTCACCAGCCATCGATTGCGCCAGTTGTTGTTGTTAAACGTCGACTGGTTGAACAGATAGGTGCGTGTCGTGGTGGTATCCATCTGTGCCACCTTGACATTGACCTTTTCACTTGTTGCAGCCACGTCTGTTTTCTCAGGGAATTTCCAGTAATTGACCGAAGACACATAGTTGTAGCATTTGGCAATACGCTCATAGGCATCAATATAAGCCTTATTGGTTGGCACCACCACGGTGAACGTACTGTCCTCTATATCCCATCGGGCATTGACGCTGTTTACGCTACGTCCTTCAGTGGCCCCCACCAATGGGTTCACCACATTATATACGATGTAGCTATAGGTCTGGTTACCGTTCTCGTCGATAGGTCCCTCTATACTCTTTGTATAGTCGGGTTTGCGCTCTTCTTTTGCAAACAGATAGGCACTGATAGAGTCAAACGATGCCGTCTTGGCCTCGACTGTGTCGAGCACATACTCATACAGACTCGGCAGGAAGGCTACAGCGCCGTTACTGAGTGAATGCATAGTGCCGTTGATGCCAGGGATATTGGCCTGATCAACCTTGATACCGTCGAAGGTAGTTCCGTTGGCAGTGCCTTCAAACGTATACGACTTGTTGTTCAACATATGTACACGCTCGTTGAAAGTACTCTCTGTTACCGGGAAGTTGAAGTTTGCCACATGGTTCTGGACAAAGCGGTCCATCATGGCTGTACTGTCGACAGCCATCAATGAGTCGTAGTTGAAGGTTCCGTTTTCCGGTGCCCATACAGTATAGAACCTGGTGCCGTCGAGTTGTTTGTCGAAGCCTGTCTTTTTCAGTACTTCTGAGAACTGCGACAGGTTCTGCTGCGACGAGATATTGGCCCAAAGGGTCTGTGTTGCCTTTGTTCCCAGATTGTCACTGCTGCCGTCGAAGGCAGAGTTGTAGTCGTCAAAGTCGGTGCACGATAATGTTGCCGTCAGTGCAGCAACTGCCATCACACCATATATATATTTATTTCGCTTCATATCATCAACATGTCTTTACTATATTAATACATATCTTCCATATAGACACCATTGTCGTAGACCGATACCGGCACCAGTTCAATATAGTCAAGCTGATACTTGCGGTCGTCGTATTTGGGAAGCACAGTCTTCATGCGCAGCCAGTACTCACCCTGTTTGAAGTTGTCTTTCAGTAGGATACGACGCAACTGATAGGCAATGTAACGGGCATTGAATCCACGCGGTTTGGCCGTACTTCCATCACTCTCTTTCACTATCGACAAAGCATCGCGCATATAGCTATGTGTGCGCATCACTTTGTCGCTCTCCACACCACGGTCGGCATAGGCCTCCGGATAATTCTCTTCATCATTGACAGGGCAATATCCGATATCAGCCAGTCGGGGATCATCCTCTGAGATTGTAGTAGGCATACGCAGGTCGATAGGGATGTCAATGGCTTTCATATCACGCAGGTCACTGCTTGTACCAAGGTAGAACTGCATCATGGATCCACGGTTACCAAAGTTAGTGGCAGCGACACGCAGTTCATAAAGTCCCTCGGGAACCGGCGGCAACTTAATAGCCAGGTCATAGACTCCCTTTCCCTGGAACGAGTCGCCCTTATACAGAAGGAATGAGTTGGTACCCGGATCAGCAATGATATTCATATCGATACGTGTCTTATTACCGTTATACACCACCACATTGTCAAAATAATCTACAGGGAAGCGTACACGGCTCCTGCCCGTCTCGTTGCTCACTGACTGCAGGTCGGCTACAAACATTCCACGGAAATTGGAGCTCATCACCTCTGGTAGCAGCGACAACACATCGAAGCGCATACGCTCGCGCAGCACGCCGTTGGGTACCTGAGCATTATAGACCAGGATATCACTCAACGGATAGATATAGCCATTGAGAGGCTCACGCATACCGTCGACATCCACCTCATTGCCTTCATACACCAATTTGTGCATCTCGTTGGAGCCTATATTCTCCACCCCGTCGGTCAGGGTATTGTTAGTCACATAGCGGTTCAGATACGTTTTGTTCACTGTCATGCCCTGGAACGTCTTCACGCGCCACACCTTCAATAGGGTGTTGGGCAGCATGGTCTCATAATAGTCGAAGTAGTCACCGTTCCAGCCATCCTTATCATAGACACACTGGTCGAGCAGCATCACGTTCTTGGCCACGCCAAAAGCCAGGATATGATAGCGCGCGAACATATTCAGCGTGTTCCACGGGTTCTCAAAGTCTATGCCGGTGCTGATGGTCACCTTCTGGTCGCGTGCATAGTCGTACCATCCTGGATGCTGTGCATCGTTCTTGCTGTTGGCAGCATACTGATACCACTTATTGACACTGTCGTGCAACTGCTCCAACGAGTTGATGCCATGTGCCTTAAAGACTTCGTCGCTCTCTGCAAAGATAGTGTATTTGATCTTTGAAGGCGTCTTGGTAATCCAATATGAGGTTGCACCGTCCTCACCTGGTATGACGGTTGGCAATTCGTCGAAGGTTTGTTTCTTCTCTGTCTCAGTGAGCAGTTCATCGATATGGGTGGCACGCAGCAACTGGTTGAACAGCGTAAAACCTTCCATCTTCTCCATCTCGCCGCTTATAAGCCGGTTGGAGCGGGGAATCACCTTGTCTATCACATGCACCACACCGTTCACCACTTCATAGTCTTTCATGGTGATGGCGGCACCTTCGTTCAGCACATTATACGAATTGCTGATACCAGTATTGATCTGTCGGCCCTGCATCGATGTCAGCGTCTTTCCTATTCCCATATCCACCGTCAGCACCTTGGTGTTGAGCAGATGAAACAACGTGATGTCGCGGCACAGACTGTCGGGCATACCTTCCAGCGAGTTCTCCGTCATGCCATTATGTTCTATGATGGCTTCTGAATCCTTATACAGGCTGTCAATATAGTGGTTTACTGCCTCATTGGTGGGCAGGAAGCATGTATAAGTGCCGTAAGAGCTCAATATCCGGTCGTAGCCGCACTTGGTAATGATATACCTGAAGCTGCTGAATGCCGAATCATTATTGGCAATAAAATCGCTGATGGTCTCGCCCTTGAACACATACAGGTTGGAGTCATCGGGCTCTGCCTGACATGAAGTCATCAGCACAGCGGCAGTCACCACGAAGCCATAGACCGTTACAACGAGTGTTTTAAATATATTCTTTTTCATAACACGTAGTCATTATGATTAATTTTTTACATAGATATCTTCAGCATCGTAAACCGGATTCTGATGAAGCAGCGGGGTTACCTGAACCTGAGCATTCAATATGGGCAGATAAAGATGTGCCTCGGTGGCCATCTTCCCTAAGATGGCAGAACCGCCCTCAGTGTATTTACGTTGAAGGATGGCCGTAAACTGGGCATAGTTGGGTTCGAAGTAGATGTCTTTCTTCGTATTGCCCGAGTGATTCGTACCCATACCCTTTTCAACGGCAATCTGATAGAGTGTCTTGTCCCACTGTGCGGGATTGGCGGTATGGCGATAGTTATAGCGCAGCAAGTCGAACCAGCGCTTGCCCTCGAAACAGAGTTCGCGCTGGCGTTCGTTCATCACGAGCAGTTCATAGTCTTCCTGCGACACGAGTCCATCCTTAGTCACAGCCTTCGACTTGTCTGACATGGCGCGGCGGTTAACTTCATAGACCAGATTAAACGCATCGTCGAGCGATGTGGCGTCGCCTAGCTGCACCAATGCTTCTGCCTTCATCAGCATAATGTCGGTCAGACGGTAGACAATCCAGTTCTGCTTGTATTGCTGAGTTGAAACGCTTCTACCAATTGCCGAGTAGGGGTGCGAACTGGTCGACATCGTCACCGGGTTGCGGGTGGTCTCACTATTGTTGGTAGTTGTCATATCCACCATCTTCCTCACATCCATATTGGTAACATCGGTAGTAGAGTTCACATTGAAGCAATTCTCATAGAAACGGTAGTCGAACTCACTGGTATAGATACTGATGGAATTGGTGGTTGTACCGAAGATGCCACGGGGCACTTTCATCAGTCCGAAAGCACGTCCGCCAATGCTCCAATAGCAATTAAACAAAGCCGTGTTCTTGCTGTTCTGACCATCAAGTTGAATCTCAAAGATGCTCTCTGCCGAGTTGCCGTCGATAAAGATTCGCTCGTAGGCCTCTTCACCGACAATCAGCGGATAGTCGCTGTTCTCCACGAAGTTATTCCCACCCGGGCGGCGGCTGCCACCCGTTGATGATGTATTGTCATCATTCATGTACTGTGCTTTCTTGGCATCAATCACTGCATCACAATATGCAATGGCCTGCTGATAGTCGGCAGTACTACGGTGCACCGAGGCACGCCATAGATAGATGTCGGCCAGGATAGCGTTGATGGCATTCTTGGTAATGAGACCCGTGTTTCGCCAGCCCGCAGAAGTCGATTCTGAGCTCAGCGGATGCTGCAGTGCATCTTTGAGGTCGTTGATACAGAGTGTCAATACTGAGTCGGGAGCCAGTTGCTGTAGTGCCTCCACCTCGCTGCTGTTGATGACGGCCGTAGCCTGATAAGGTACGTCGCGGAAGGCACGTACCAGGTAAAAATAACACAGTGCGCGCAGGGCTTTCATCTGCGACTCATCGGTATTGTATGTCGACTGGTTGTAATCGGGATCCTTTGCCACGACGCCACCAGCCTTGCTCAGCACAATGTTACAGCGGTTGATGACCTGATAGAGTTTTTCCCAGTTAGAATAGGTGCAATTATAGTCTACGTTGCCCAGATCTAATTTCTTCAGGTCGTTCTCCTTGGTGTTGTTCAGGGGGTCTGTGAGTGCCGTCAGTTCATCGGAACGAAAATCGCCCCAGACGATGAAGCGCTCCACCACATCCTCGTCGCACATGGTCTTATAGGCACCTGCCACCATCTGCGAAACCTGCTCTTTGTTCTGCCAGAAGTCATCGCCAGTAATCTGGTCTTTGGGCAGCACCTCCGTATCAAGACAGGACGTCAGCGACAGACCGGCCAGAGCAAACAATATATATTTCTTCATAGTCATATTCTTTTTTATGTTTGTGTCGTAATGCTTAAAGTCCCAGATTAATACCTACTGTCATGGTGCGCGGACGGGCCGTCTTACCGGCATCGGTAGCCCACTTCCATGTCTCACTGCTACGTTCTGGCTCTGCACCGCTGTACTTAGTCCAGCAATACAGGTTGTTGGCCGACACATAGACCTTCAGGCTGCTCAATCCTACTGACTTCACCCATTTCGTCGGAGCATCATACGACAGCTGCGCATAGTTGAAGCGCAAGAACGAGCCATCCTCCACGTAACGGTCGCTTCCCAGCCAGTTGTAGGCCGAGTTGTCACCATAGAGAGCACGCGGTATAGGTGTTTCGTCGCCATCCTTACGCCAGCGGTAGTTGACGGTAGCCGTCTGGTTGTAAGTGGTCGACATCTTCTCCAGTTCCATACGCGCAGCGTTTACTACCTTGTATCCGAGTCGCATGGTGAATTGTGTGGTGAGCTTCCATCTGTCGTATTTGAACGTGAAGCCGAAGCCACCGTCAAACTTTGGCAGCGAGTTGCCCAGATAGACCACATCCAATTGATTGATATCTCCGTCGTGGTTGATATCCTCGTAGATGGCGTCACCTCCACGGAACTGGTAGTTCACACCATCATAATCATAGACCATGTGCTTGGGTGTGCCGTCAGAATTCATCAGCACTCGTCCCTGCTCGTCAAGGGCAAAAGGAGCAGTATGACCTTCAGAGAGCCACTGATTATACCAGGTCTCATTGTTGAAACTCTGGTTGTTCTTGACAGCCTGCTCACCTGCTTTAGTGCAAAGGTCCACTGCACCTTCGTAGCCATACTGGTAGACGCCCTTGTAGCGGTAGCCGTAGATTGAGCCCAGAGGATTTCCCACCTGCACACGTGGCAGATAGATGCCGTTGCCTGCACTCCAATCGGTATTTATACCAGCCAGCACACGCTCGTCCATCTCGGTCACCTCGTTATAGTTCTGCTGCATATTGAACTTCGCACTCATCGAGAATTTGCCCACCTTGATGATATTGTTGAAATTCAGGCTCATTTCCCATCCCTCGTTAGTCATGGCGCCAACATTGGCAACACTTTGGATGGAATAGCCGGAAGATGAAGGAATCTTGACATTATTCATCATCAGGTCGGTGGTCTTCTCGTTATAGTAAGAGATTTCCGCCTCGATACGGTCGTTGAACAAGCCCACGTCAGTTTTCAGGTTGATACCCGTCTTTGTCTCACGCTTCAGGTCGTCGATACGCATCTTCGACAGGTAGCCTACAGGATAAGCCGATACACTTCCCGTTGCCGGACCATAGTTGCTGCTGTTCATCACATAGAGTTCGTAGAACGAAGTGGTGTTTCCAGGTGCCTTACCACGCTGTCCCCAGCCTGGGCTGAAGGCCAACATGGAAAGCCATTTGCGGCTCCACTGCATGAATGGTTCGTCGATGATGTTCCATCGACCTGAGAGACCATATGAATAGGCCCACTTGTTCTTCGGACCGAAACTGGAGTTGCCGTCGGCCACCACTGTAATACCGAGCGAATATTTGCTCTTATAGGAGAAATGGCTGTTGAAAGTGACTTTCTGCGAACGGCCTTCACTCGTTGATGTCGACGTTTCGCCTGACACAGGATAAGCTCCTGCTGTAGCCACTTCAATGCCATTAGGCAGGATATAGTCGCCCTCGGTCTGCTGGTTGCTGTTCCACAACTGCATCTCATAGCGCAACAGTCCCATGGCGCTCCAGTCCTCGTTCTTGAAATGAGGCACGAACTTCACGTCGTTCTTGATGGTGAAGCTGGTGCGGTTGCTCTCCAGATTATAAGAGTGGTTATAGGTGGAACCGTTATAGTTGACCTTGGTCAGCTCGGCCGGATAGAAGGCTGGGGTGCTACGGGCATATATGTCAATATAGACATCACCGGTATAGGTAAGCCGGTGCTTGCCTTCTTCCTTGCCCATCAGCTCGTAGACAATCTGGAAGTCAGGATTCACACGATAGGTATTGTCTTCACGCCAAGCCAGATTGGCAATAGCCACGGGATTACCCAGCGCACGGATGGAGCTCATGCGGTCGGAAGAGCGGTTACGGCCCTCGGTGCTGGAGTTCATAATATAGTACTCGTGGGTATCGTTGCCATCGGCATCCTGACGATAGATGCTCATATTAGGAGCCATCTTCTGTGCGATAGGCAACAGGTCGCTGTAGTTCTTGTTGAAGTTGGTATAGGTGAAGGGGAACGTAGCACGGAACTTGATTCGGTCACTCACGTTATAGTCGAGGGCCATACGCGTGGTGAACATATTCTTCGACTGCTTGATGATGGTATATTTCTCTGTGTTGTAACCGGCAGAGATACGGAACGTAGCCTTCTCACCACCACCCGAGATCTGGATATTGTGCTCATGACGCTGGCCAAACTGCGTGACGGCGTCTACCCAGTCGGTATTGTTATTCCAGTTTTCCCAGTCACCAGGATGATTTGCCTTGTCGTAGTTCAGCTCATAGACCGACGACGTGGAGGTAGGATCCTGGGCCTGGTTGTACAGTTCCTCTTTCAGCATCATGGTATACTGGTCACCGTTGAGCAGTTTATAAGCCGTGGGCTGCCAGGTTCCGGTGAACTTATAGCTGTAGTTCACCTTGGTCTTGCCTCGTGCACCGCGCTTGGTTTTGATCTCAATGACACCATTGGCACCCTGGGAACCCCACACAGCCGTAGAGGCAGCATCCTTCAGAACCGTGATAGAAGCGATATCCTCTACGTTGATAGAGAGCAGTGAAGAGTAGTCTTCCTCGGTGGCATTGGCGGCATCGAAGTCGGGCGCATCAAAGATTTGGCCGTCGAGCACGATAAGTGGTTCCTTGTCGCCGTTGATTGACGACACACCACGCAAACGCATCTGCGTTCCGGCACCGGCATTACCTGAACCGGCCACGATGTCCAGACCGGCAATCTGACCCTGCAGGGCCTCACCGGCAGAAGCAAACGACATACCCTCGACCTCAGAGAAGTCCATGGTCTGCGTAGCTACCGACATCTCGCGCTTGGGAATACCCAGTCCTCCCACGTCTGTACGGCGTTTCGAGACGACGGTAACTTCCTTGATCTGCGTCTGTGCCTGCATATTGAAGTTAATCTTCGTCTGCGAGCCTATCGACTTGGTCTGAGGAGAGTTACCTACAAACGAGGCCACAAGTTTGTTTTTAGGATTCGCAATTACCATTGAGTAATTACCGTTGATATCGGTCACCGCAGCCGTTACGATACGATTATTGGCATCGCGCTCGGTGACGTTGGCACCCATCACGGGACCAAAGGCATCCACCACAGTACCTGAGACACGGTGTCCCTGTGCCATCACTGCCTGACACATGACAAGCAGAACTGCTGTCAGCAATAGTTGTATTCTTGACATAGTCTTCATTTTTTTCTTCATTGCTATTTCACGCCCTTACTCAGGTCTTTCACCTTATTATATATAAGGGGCTTGTCAATCTCGTGGATAGCAGCAAACGATGAGGAAGTCGAGTATACGGGCCTCGTATAACTTGCCTCACTGGGGTTGCCGCTGAACACATAGTCGCGGGCCATCACATTGACCTGGAGGCCGCCGTCAGCACTCACTGTTATCGATTCGCCTGTAGCATCTTCAACCACCAGTTTGCCGTTGCCGCCACTAACGCCAAGTGTCATGTTGATCTGGTCGCCATTGACGAGGAAGGTGGGATAGTTGTTGGTATCTACCTCATTGTCAGCATAGACAGAGGTATTCTGGAAATGATAACGCACGAAATCGCTCAGGGCCACCAGCATCTCGCGAACGATGCGTTTCGATGTAGGATCGGCCAGGTCATACTGTATGTCATTGGAATAGATGGTCAGCACCTCGCTCCACAAAGGCAGTCCGTAGTCTTCCTGGGCCTTGGTGACAGCGGCATTGTTAGGCACGTAGACCGTATAGTTGTACATATTCAGGAAGCGCACATTGCGGTCGAGCCAGTTGCCGCCCTCGTCACTGAACACGCGATAGTTGTTCAGTTCGCGCTGCTGCTGGTCCGACAGCGAAGCACCTTCCGCCACGTCAAAGTCGAGAGCCCACTTCAGCAGGTTCTCATCGCTCAGCCCCTCGCAGATTTCGAAGAACTTAGAGAACTGAGGTGTGTTCTTCAGCACCGAATAGACACTCTGCGTGGGCGGTGCTATCAGGTGGTCGATGGAATAGCTGTGACCGTTTTCCTGGGTGTAGGGTGTCACTATCTGGGAAGCGGGCAGGCCTGCAGAGGTTGTTCCGCCAGAGGTGATATTACCAATCTGCGCACCACTGCTCACCGTGCCGCCCATCAGGTCGCTGGTTTTGTCGCCGCTGATGATCACCTCGCCGCCATGCTTGGTCTTATAGAAACGGTTGTCACCCAGTGTCTTGCCTGTAGGCAGCACTATAGTGCAATAGTTCATCTGGTCGGCCAGCAGGCTGCGCACCAGATACATCTTGTCCTTGTCGGCCAGTCGCAACTCGCCAAGCGAGTCGCTTACCACATGGGTATCGGGATCGTAGGCCCATACTGAAGCCGATATTGTAGGCTCCACCGTACGGCCGTTGCTATAGAAATGCAGGGCGTAGGGTTGGTCCTGAACCAACGAGGCGGGGTCTACCAGATAGGTGTCAAAGGCATCATCGGTAGGCAGGAACAGGGCGAAGTTGGCCTTCATTGCCAACAGATAGGCATAGAAGTCGAGGTTTAGCGAATAGGGATTCACCGACGAGCCGTTCATCGACTTGTTTTCTATCATCCACTTGATGACCTTCATGTTATCATTGAACAGCGTCGGTGCCGATACAGCCACATAGCTGTTGGGGCTCAGCACACGCTTCAGCACATAGATGACGCCATTGTTGGCGATACGCACGTCATAGTTACCGTTGGCATCCTTCACCATATCGGCGGGTTCGAGACCCATGAAGTCGCCACTTTCCAAATCCACTATCTTAGCGAACTTACTGGGCACGGAGCCAACGAACGAGAGCTGCATCATATTAGACAAGAGTTTCTTGACCACCACATGATCGATGCAATCCAGATTCTGAAACAGATTGTCGCGCGTCACTGGCAGATACTGTGCGTAGCGGTCCATCAGCGACTTGCCGGCGCCGTTGATGAAATAGTCGGCAAACACCTCGTCGTTGGGGATAAACAACGCACCGATATCGCTCAGTTCGGAATTGCCGAAATAATAGCCGTTCCATCCCGGATCGAACGTCAGTTCCAATTCCTTATCGGCCTTGCCGTCGTTATTGAAGTGCGTGTTGCCTTGCGACTGCTCGCTCAGATAACGCACCTCATAGATGGTGTCGGGATTCAGGATACCCGTCATGTCATGACCGGCCTCCTGCTGGGCTGCATACCAGTCGTGATACAACTTCGTAGGACTTTCCGTCACACTCGTGGCCGACTCCTTCGACTTGTCGTAGTAAGGCACGGCAAAGCGGTCGAAAAGGTGACTGATAATGGTCAGGTCACCGGCGTTCTTCATCATCTGTGCCATATTGCCTGGCGGCACCACCACGTTCTCCACCTGATGGATGTAGCCGTTCTGACAGGTCACGTTGGGCGTGACAATGCGGTTGCGATACACATAGCAGTCGCCCTCCTGATAGTCACCGCCCATCAGAATGGCAAAGTCGCTGTTGCTACCATCGGTGGTAATGGTGTTGTTGGTCATGAACTCGGGCGTGAAATGAATCATCATCGGGGTTGTGCCGTCGGCAACAACGCTTACGCCCTTGGTAAAACCAGTCCAGAAGGGGTTGTTGGGATAAACGGACGCCGCCGTATTCAGCGGATAAGTGGTGACAGAGTCAACCAAGCCCATACGGGTCTCGTGCTTCATGACACGACCGGGCTCTGTGGTATTGCCTGACTGGATGTTGCTCAGCATATTCGTCAGCAGGGCATTACCCAGCATTGAAGAAAGCAGCAACTGCTTCTTTTGGGCTTCCGAGAGGTCGGAATAGCTACGCACATAAGAACCGTCACCTTTCTTCCAATCGGTCTGAGTTTGGAAAAAACGAGTAAAGGCATCATCGTTGGCAGGGAACACGGTCACACTGCCCGTACGATTAAGCTCCTCCGTATAGCCCAGGTCATTGATCAACTGCAAATACGTAGAAAACGTACCTTTCAGCTGTCCACTGCTCGGATTTCGCAACTCACTGTAGATACTTCCTCCAAGCCAACTTGGCATCGAGTCTTCATCTACTAGTTCGTGCTTTTCCACGCAAGAGGTCATCAATCCCGACAATACGAGAGAGACACAGAAAAAGACTTTTTTCATAGATACTATTAGCTAATAATTTGTTTTATTTCAAGATAATCAGTAGTCGCTTCGGTTTTCAAAGTGCAAAATAAGTAAAAAAAAAGCAAACGGCCAAGAAAAAGCATCCATAATTATTGACTTTTGTCCGTCATTTTTGGACATGATGGACATCATCCATCATAGTCGGGAATAGATTATAGCTATAATTAACCGAATTATAGCTATAATCGACAAAATTATGGCTATAATTTCAAAACAAATAATGGCCATTATTTTTAAAATTCTGGCCAAAATTTTATAAATTCTGGCCAGAATTTAAAATCGGGGATGCCGGAACGGCACCCCCGATGACTTGTATTAATGATTAAACTATTATTTATTTAACCAAATACTTCTTACCGTTCACAATGTAGAGACCGCGAACGGGATTCTCAACGCGCTGACCACGGAGGTTATAAATAGCACCATTGTTGACACGTTCAACCGTTGGAACAGACTCAACGCCGGTAGTCACAAACTCATCGTAGCCTTCACGATCACCATAGAAGCGCAAACCAAGGTTGTAAGCCATCACTGCACTATTGTCTGGGCAGTTCTCCACCAAGAGACCTACGGTAGCCTTGCCGTCAGCGGCAACGTCAACGGGACACTGAGTGAGGAACAGGCCACTGTTGAACAAAGCAATCATAGCAGGTGCGCCGTTGGCATCTCCATGATGGCGAGTGCTGTAAACAGAGATGGTAGCACCGTTGGGATAAACCAGATTACTCTTAGTGTTTGTCTCGTCTACCAGTTGTGCACCCTCGGCCATAAAGCCCTTCAGAGCCACAGTGTCGGTATTGGTCACCATCTTGAACCATGTATTCTCAGCCTCATACTCTGAAGCAATCCACTCCTCGCGCCATGCATAGCGATAGACAGCATTGGCAGCGAAAGCATACGTTCCCTCCAACAGACCCGTTACATCCTGATGGATATTTGCACTACGGCTCATGCCGGCGGCAGAACGATGGAACGACCAGAGATAACCAGGAGTACCTGCCAGATTGTTGAACGAGTCAGCAACCTTCACCTCATCAGCGATAGAGTCGCATACCCAGTTATCGAATGGTTTCTCAGCGTCGTCGAAAGTAATGTTCTTCAACAGCTTAGTGTGATCGTAGAACTTACCCTTGGCAGGATAAACACCACTGAATACGAAGGTCTCCTTTGCCTGAGCCAGGGCACCGAACTGCTCATCAACCTGCTGGAAGGTAGAGGTAGTGCTCTGGGCAATGTTGCGGGCTGTGCCGATAGCACTGCTGAACGGTGTTGTGTCCACGTTCTTAGGATTGCGAGCCTCGTCGAGCAGGGCCTGAGCAGCAGCTACCTCTTTCAGCAAAGAATCCTTAGCAGGCTGCAGGGCAACACCCATAGAGTCGGCCAGATAGGTGGCATAGTCACCTGCGTAGTAAACGTGACAAGAGCCCATCTCCATGATGTTGCAGACTGCACCGATGTTCTTGCGGTCAAAGCCGAAGCGCAAAACGCCACCCTCGGGGATTTCATCCAGCACAGTGCGAACCTTCAACAGTTCTACAGCACCGGTAGCCTGACCACCAACAGCCTTTGAATCTGTAATAGCAATGATAGAGTCGCCACCGATGTAAAGGCGTGCGCCTGTATCGTAGCTCAGATCACCTGCTGAGCGGTCTGAACGGTGGCAAGCCACTGTTGCCTCAAACTGATACACACCAGGCTTTGTGATTTCAATCTCCTGATAGACGAATTTTGTATCGTTTGCACCTACGCCACGATCATAGTGAATAGCATAGCCTTCTGCATGAGCCTCACGCTCCAAGAACTTCCACCTGTTGTTACCCGTTGCGCCATCCTGAACCCATCCGTCTCCATTCTTCGACTGGAACGAGTTATTCTTTACACTATAGAACAAATCAGCTGGTGTAGCATAACATGCATTTGCCATCAGGTAGTCCTGACCTGCACGCAGTACCTTTGCGCTGGTTTCAACAAGCGTCAATGAATCGCGGCTTTCCTCTGTCTGAGCAGCTACGTATGCATTAGCATCTGTTATTACACCATTCAAAGTTTCTACAGACTTCGGACGGTCTTCCGTGATTTTACTGCTTGCCAAAGCGATGTCTTTCTTCAACTGTGTGTATTCCGCATTGATGGCAACATAAGCACGACGAGCCTTGTCGACAGAATCATGAGCCAGAACGAGTTCGTTATAGTTGTCCTCTGTATAAGCAGTCAAAGTGCTGTGCTGCTCTTTAGCCCATGCAATAGAAGCACCGAACTGAGTCTTCTCGAAGATATAGTCTTCACTGTCGTAAACAGCCTGAGCGGCGTCAATGCCCTGCTGGAACAAATCCAACTTCTCAATCACCTTTGATTTCCATACATAAGCATCCAAATCGGCCTGGGTGCCAATATAGCGAATCTGCAAACCATCGAAGCGATGGTCACCGCCCATACCGAGCACATCACCGCCAGGAGAGTGGAAACCGATATTCTTCACGCCTGCTTCAACATCGAGAATCTTCATGTAAATCTTACCACGGTCGGAGGGCACGTCATCCATATTGATAGAGTCGTTGCCTACGAAAGCACGAAGACCGTTCACATGGTCATAGCGGGGAATCTCATAGTTGGAAGAGCCACCAGAACCGTCAGCAATAAATTTGTAAGCCTGGGCCTGAACCACAAACAGATACTTACCGGCAGGCAGATCAAAAGTCTGATAGTAGTCACCAACAGCCAAAGCCGTAGAATTCTTTCCTGGCTGCTTCATATACTGGTTCACATACTGAGTATTGAAGTTGCCCTTGGCACTGGCAGTACCCCAGTTGCCACCAGTAGCAGTCCAGTCTTTACCGCCATTATAGAAGTTCTTTACGTATTTGTCCTGAGCCAAGTCAACGGTGTTGGCATCCAAGAAGAATTTAAATGGGTCGGTCTCATCATTGTTGGTATTAAGTCCCAGCAAGAAACCATTCACCTCGTCCTTACTCTCATTGGCCAGATATCCCTCCAACATATCCTTAATACCTTCAAGTGTCTCCTGTTCATTAGGCAGCAGTTCTTTATTAGTTATATAGAATTCCACCTGAGCCAAAGCATCCTTCACACCACGATCGTCAGAAACCTCAGAAACGGGATAAACACCAAAGTCACCAAAACATTCATTAGCCACCAAATTACCGAAGAACATACAAATATAACCATCCTCGGTAGGAGAATAGCTGTACGACAGTTCCTGCCACTCACCATTGGCAACCTCTGAAGCATTTGAGATAGTTTCCTTTGAGCCTGGAACATTATAGAATGTTGCTGGGTCAGTAGGAGTTTCCACTTCGTCAACAAGCGTAGTCTTTGGTTTGAAATAGAACGCCTGATAGTTTGTGCTGCGACCATTGTAAGGACAAATAGCAGTGGCCTGAAGCGTCTCATTGCTCATGCGTACCTTATAAGTCACCACATAGTTCTGATTGGCCTCTACGGGAACATAACGGAACAAGTTGGTAGAAGCAGCCATCGAAGCCTGATTATTCACCCAGTTATCCTGAAAGTTTTTTGAATTAGCCTCAGCCACCTCAATGCAAGGCATTCCATCGGGACCTTCGGCCTCCTTAATGGAATACCATGTCTGCCCTTCGTCAAATTCAGTCAGGTCGGCCTTCATCCAGTCCTTCAGTCCCTCCTTAAAGTCACCGTTAGTAATCAGGTTAGCTCCTGTTACCTTGAATCGGCCATTACGTGTGTAGATGTAGTCGCCCACATTATAGGCAAACGAACTAACTACGCTCAGCATGGCAATTCCCACTAAAAGTAGTCTTTTTTTCATAATTTGTTTGTTTTAGTTATAATAAAAATAAGAAATAATATCGATATCCGGCTGCAAAGATAAGGAAAAAAATGAAACAGGCGCAAAAAACAATATACGAATTATTGATAATTCTACATCGTTTTTTGCGCCTTATAATACGTCACCTCATTTTATAAGGACCTTCACTGTGTGGTTACTGCCCTGAGGACGAACCATATAAATGCCAGGCAGCAACGGCATGGAAGCCACAACAGCACGCATGTTTTGAGGCGAAGACGTAAACTCATCAACCAATGCACCTGCCATAGAATATACCTGATAGCGCATAAGTCCTGCTGACTGCACCGTCTGTATATCATCTGTATTGCCAGCCACGACCTTCAGTTGGCCCTTAGCCTTCAACATATCTGTAGTATCCCAAGCAAAGCCTGCTGGCAATTGCGGCAGTTGAACGGAAGGTGTACCTTCAAATGTTGCTGCCTCCCATAACGTGAACACATCGCCAATGGTAGGCGTATAGGCATCTGAAAGTGTCACATTGACGGTGGCATTTAGCGTCAGTTTACCACCTGCGGTCAGGTAAGAGCGGCTACGCAACTCGTCTTTCCCATTTACCAAGTTCAAGTTGACGACCGATCCTGTCTCAGCCGTTAAGTCGCCTGCCGTACCTATAGGTCCAACCTGGGTTGTCATACCAGGAGTAACCACGCCACCGCTCTGTAGGAGCAATGTATGAATGGTTCCATTGCCAGAAAGCACGCCACCGTTTGTCACTGTTACAGGCGCCTCACCCATGAATACCGAGTTCAGCTGCCAGGAACTGCTCAAATAGAGTTCACCTTCCCTGACAACAACACTCTTGATGTCTGGTAACGGTTTGGAACTTGTTATAGTCCACCGGCCAGCACCCACTTTCTCCACGGGAGTCTCAATAGTGCCTGAGAACGTGAACGATGTTCCTGCAGCACCCAAGGAGACAGTACCAGTACCAGCCAGAGTACCATTGCCCAGCAATGTTCCGATAGAGACGTTAGCATCGACAATGACTTCAGAACCCGATGCGACGTCGAGTGTTCCACCATCCAAGCGGAAGCCATCGCTCAAGCCCAGCCACTTGCTGCCCGATGCAGCAACAGAAACGGTACCTGTAAACGAACTCCAATCCGTCTTCAGAATATTAGCACTGTCCTGAGGATAAAGCGTCAGACGGCCTTCGCCTGCCAATGTTCCCTCATAAGTACAGTTTCCGTCGAGATAGAACGAAGCCGACTTATCTTTACCAATGTACAGCTGGGTGCGATCCGTTGTCTGCGGAACCACTGGTTCGAGGCCTTGTTCCTGCTCTTCCTGTGACACAGTTGCTTCTTGGTAATGCTTCTGAGTGAGTTTCACGTTGCTACCCAGTTCCAGCACATCTGTGAACACCTCACCGGCATCTGACGGAATCATCAGCTCACCAGCATCCAAACAGAAGCGTCCAAGCCTGTTGCCACCTTGCAGCACCAAAGCACCACTTCCAATTTTATGGACGGAAGCACCAGAAGCAGAAGTGATAACATTCTCCATCGTCAGTGTGGCCCCTGAAGCAACTTCTATGGAGCCCCCACCCTCGCCCAACGCAAGGGGATGACCGTTGGCACTGGTCTTATTAACGCCAATAGCGCCACCGTTGCTCAGGGAGATAACATTGCTGATTTGTCCAAGCGAGCCTGTTGTCTGACCGTTATTCCTGTTTGCCAACTGGGCAGCCAGAATACTTCCACCATTAATATTGATGGTACCTGAGAAAGAATTCACATTTTCAATACTCACAGTCCCCGTTCCACTCTTGTTAATCACGACATTGCCAGCGATATCACCGTCTTCACCACCAATCGTGTAAGCCAACTTGGTATTGTTGAAGGTGATGGTAGCAGGTTTCACCTGACCACTGATCATGACATTTACCTTACTATTGGTATTGGCGGCATTGTCATCGAACACCACATCGTCGCCGGTCACAAAAACATCCGAATTACTGTCGGCAGTCTTAAAGTTCAGTGCTTCTGCTGTATTCCACACATCGCTGCTACCGCCTGTCCACGTAGCCATCATTGGCTGTCGCATATCACTGATATTCAGATATACCTTACCTTCCTCCTCTTCAAACGAGAACTTCTGGGATGTCAGTCCTTCTACAATCAGATTCGACAATTCGCCATCTATGCTCTGGGCTTCAAACAGCAGATAGCGTCCGGCTGGCAATTTCTCTTCGCCAGTAGCATAATGACAGTTCAACTCAATGACTGGCGCCAGATACTTAGGGCCATTGCGGAATGTCTTCTTTTCTATCTTCAGAACTTTTGTCTTGATTTGATCCGCCGTCATATCCTCTCCATAGAGGTCTACCACGATGCGCGAACCATAGTTGAGCAACAGGGTGTCGCCCACAACGACTGTTCCACGATTGCTGGCACCGCCAGGATAAAGCGCTGAGGCATACTCCATCTGCAGTGTCTTACCAAAGGTGGCACTGCCGTTGAAGGTAGAGAACCTATGCAGCCACACACGACTGTTGGTAAACTGGCCATCGAAGTTAACCGTACCAGCCCAGATATCAGTATTACCTGTATAGGTATGTTCAACGGATGCCATATTAAGCACACCGTCGCCCTGCTTTACGAGATACATGGAACCACTAAGAGCGCCACCAGTCAGCGTATGGGTATAATACTGGCGGTTGATGGTAGGATACTTGCCGCTGGTGCCGTTCACGTCGGTGCCCTGTACCCATGAAGGCGCATTGACAGTAAGCCCTGCAGGGGCAGCACCGGCAGAGACAGTGACCGTCATATCACGATAATCGCACATGACAAGGTGGTTCTGCGAAGTGCCGCTGATAGTCTGACCATTGGTCAACTCCTGGCGACCGTTCATCGTCAAAGGTGGTGGAGCAACAGTGAACCCTTCCAGATCGCCCACGAAATAGCTGACGTGAGGCGGCTGGTTGTAGCCACACATCTGCCATACCATGGCATTGCGATACTGGTGGTCTTCCCACAGCGATGGCATACGGTAAGTGGTTTTTGTAGAGGTGGTATAGATACGAATATTATTATCTTCCGTACGCATGATGACTTCTTCACGCCAGTCGCCCAGGATATCGCCCTGATAACATGGGGTTCCTTTGGTATCGTTATTGGTCAAGGAGCCCTTTAAGGTTGCAATGGAGCCACTGCCATATTTGATAATCGCACCCTCAGTGTTTTTTCCATTACTGTAATTAAAGGTCTCTTCAAGCAAATCGCCATCCCAGTAAATACGGAAATTCTGTGCCATATAATCCTTCGAGGCACCAGAAATAACGCCATGAGTCACCGAACTGATGACTTCAGAATAGGCAGATGCGCCAATGCAGCCGGGATAGGTGTTACTGAAATTGCCCATAATGCAGCGACCGTCGTCTTTAGAAGCATCAAACTTATAGAGTACCTCGCTGGTGGTAGCATCGCGAAAATTGTTGCCATAAGGGGCATATTCCTCTTCCAAACAAGCAAATACTTCCTGTCCATGACGATAGGGGTCCAGGTCGCTGACGTGAATAGCGTCGCCATGGCCATAGCCTGAAGTCGAAAGACCACAGCCATTATCATCTATGGTCATAGAACCATATACAATTTCATCACGCCCGTCCCAGTCAACATCAGCAATGGTATAGTTATGGTTGCCATTGCCATACCAGGGTGAAGAGCTGTTGTTGCAGTTCCAGCGCCAGCGCACAGTCAGCTTATGGGTAGCTGGATCGACATCGAGGGCAATAAACTTATGGCGAGTATAGATACCGCGCCCCAGAAAGATGCTGGGTTTGCGGCCATCCAGATATGGAGCGCCGAAGAAATGCTTCGACGAACGGTGACCATAGTTGTCGCCCCAGGCCTTCCACAGCACGCCGGTAGACTTGGTATGATAGTTGCCGCCGCCCTTTGCCTGTAATGCCTTGTAGTCGTTGTAGGGAACATTTACAGACAAGGTATTCCACTCTGACTCCTCAATACGAGGCAACGGATAGTCAATCCATAACTCACCATTGTCGCCAATGGCGTAGGGTTGACCGGTTTCACCATTCAAATACAACAGATACTCGCGTCCGGTATTGGTAAAGGTAAAAGAACTGTTACGGGTAAAACCAAATGTACGGGCACTGAACGTGGGATCGCCCACCATGATAGTCTGGCCGTCCTTGGTATGGATGCAGGTACCATCGGCTCCACGGAGAACCACCTCTGCCTTGCCATCGCCGTCCCAGTCGTACGCCACAATATTGAACTCGTTGTTCTGGAAGTCCGTAACACTGGGGCCGGCACTCAGCCACCATAGTTTGGTACCATCCAGTTTATACACCTCGGCAATAGCGGTCTCGCCGGGATTACCCGATGTTCCGCCCACGCCCCAGTCGGGATAGCCGGCTTCTATATCCGTCCGGTTATCGAACTTCAGGATAATCTCCAATTCACCGTCACCGTCAACATCGGCACAACAGGCATCATTGGGGACATAAGTGCTGGTCAGGGTGCCGTGATCCATCGTCAGCTCCTTGTAATTGGTGCCCTTTGTCCAAGCAGTTACTGCCTTGGAGTCTTTTCCTTCAACGCCATTTACCACAGGACGGATGGTATAGTTCGCTGTAGATGAGCCCTGGGCATCCTCGTAAAACGACACATACAATGGACTGGCGTTCAATTTCACGCCATCACGATAGACGTTGTAGGTCACATCGTGATATTCACTGGCCAACACACGCCATGTCAATGTCACCTTATTGCTCCAGGTATAGGCCTGTAATGCCACCAAGCCTCGATCCAAATTGTCTGTGGCACGCTGGGCATTGACACAGGCCATCATTCCTCCAAACAAGGTCAACAGAAAGATTTTCTTCATCATATATGTTACAATTAGTTAATTAGTAGTATCTCTTTAGGGTGCAAATTTAAATACATTTCCCCAAACGGCATCCTCTTTTTATGTTTTTTTACTTTATTTTTTGGCAAATCATAACGTAATTCATCTTTTTTTATGTAATTTTGCCACCATATTTAATATAAGGCGTCTTGCTTTTTATTCACAACTAAATACTGACAACTAATTAAACAAAACAAATCAATATGATGAACAAAATGAGACTTATCGCCTGCGCCTTGCTGATGACAACTTCCATGCAAGCACAGCAACCGACACCAAAAAGCCAGATGGAAAAGCTAGACAGAGGCGTCGTAGCCGTCAGACCATCATGGACAAATTACATCAGTTGGCGACTGTTAGGCACTGATCCGCAAAACGTGACCTTCGACCTATATCGCGACGGAGAACTGATCAAGGAGAATATCAGTGAGACTTTTGCACAAGATGGCGGCACCGTCAATTCAAAATACAAGGTCGTGGCCAAGGAAAACGGCCGCGTCATAGACGAAAGCAAAGAGGCAGAAACATGGAACAAATACAAATCATTGCAACTGCAGCGACCTGCCTCTGGCGTCACCAAACCCTATACCACAACCATTGACAAAGAAACGGTGTCATATCCTAACGGACAGGGATATTCCTATTCACCCAACGACATGAGCGTGGGCGACGTGGACGGTGACGGCGAGTACGAACTATTTGTGAAATGGGACCCCAGCAACTCGAAGGACAACTCACAGAACGGCGTGACGGGAATTGTCTACATAGACTGTTATAAACTGGACGGCACACAACTCTGGCGCATCGACCTGGGAAAGAACATCCGTGCCGGTGCTCACTACACACAGTTTATGGTGTATGACTTCGATGGCGACGGCAAGGCAGAGCTGATGTGTAAGACGGCTCCCGGCTCCTTGGACGGACAAGGCAACTACGTGAACCAAGCAGCTACCGACGAAAAAATTAAAGCAGCCAACAACACCAAAGACTGGGTGAGCGAGGGTGCAGGGCGCATCAACGGCGGACAGGAATACCTCACGGTATTCAACGGACTGACTGGTGCCGCCATCCATACCATTGCCTATAACCCCAACCGCAACGCGAAATCAGAGTTGAGCGAGGCGGCAGGCTCTTTCAACTGGGCTGTAGGGAAAAGCGATGCAGGCATCTATGGCAACCGAGGTGAGCGTTATCTGGCTACCGTGGCTTATCTGGATGGTACAGAGGAGCCTGCCAGTGCTGTGTTCTGTCGCGGCTATTACACATACGCCTTCCTTTGGGCTGTGAGTTTCGACGGACAACAACTGCACCAGCGTTGGCTCCACAAATCGGACAATACCAATGGAAGTACCTATACACTGGTAACCTACGATGCGGGAGGAAAAGCCTCAAGCAAGACTTTCACTGGCTGCAAGCCAACATCGGGCAGCGGCAGCGGCACCATGTACGGCAACGGCAACCACAACTTGTCGGTAGCTGACGTTGACGGTGACGGATGCGATGAGATTATGTGGGGAGCAGGAGCCGTAGATCATGACGGGAAATTGCTTTACGGCACAGGATTCGGACATGGCGATGCCATCCACCTTGGAGACTTGGATCCAGATCGTCCTGGTTTGGAAGTATTTGATGTTCACGAAGAGAAAGGAACTTATGCTTGGGATCTTCACGATGCTGCCACAGGTGAAATCATATTGAAGGGAGGTCAGTCGGGACAGGACAACGGACGTGGTGTGGCTGCCGATATTGTTGCGGCTTCACGTGGATATGAATTCTGGTCTGCATACGGTGGATTCGACAGTGAATCACGCAATCAGAATCCTTTCAACATACAGACAAAGGCAGCTGTAGGCAGCAAAAGCCCTTCCATGAATTTCCGCATCTATTGGGATGGCGACGCACAAGACGAGCTTTTAGACGGCAGCACCGTTTCTAAATACAACCCAACGGGCAGCGCCACGAACCTCAGTTCAAACTGGGGAGGCAATCCTGCCTCATGCAACAGCACGAAGTCTACGCCTTGTCTACAGGCCGACATCTTAGGCGACTGGCGTGAGGAAGTCATCTTATGGGACAGCAGCGACTCTTCAAAAATCAACATATACACTACAGCCACCAAGACATCCTATCGCATCCCCACACTGATGCACGACCATACCTACCGTATGGGTATCTGTTGGCAGAATGTTGCCTACAACCAGCCACCTCATCTGGGCTATTACCTGCCAGACTATGTGGACGAAAAGATTCAGATTATTGAGACAGGAATTGAGCACATCAATCATCAACCAGTTGCAGGCAACGCCTATTACAACCTGCAAGGGCAGCGCATCGAGAAGCCCCGTCGCGGCATCTACATCGTGAACGGCAGAAAACACATAGCGAAATAGGCTTCAGGCAGACTACTTCGAGTGCAACAACCGACCGTCGCTGGTAACCCCGGCGGCGGTCATTCGTATGCGGGTCTCCTTTCCATTATTATAAAAGGTGGCGGTAAAGCGGCCCTGCTCATCGGTCTTGGCATTGGGATTCCAATAGAGCGTGCGGCGATAGTCGGCAGGAGAACTGCCGACCGCACGAGTGCTATAGTCGGGCTGATAGAACTCCTCGGCATAATTAAAACCGTGGAACACGATATGACGGTCGCGGAACGAGGGCTGCACACCATCATCGGGAATAGTAACAAGCTCAACGGTGGCATCAGCCAGCAGACTGCTTACCACCATGGTGGAATCCTCGGTACGCGGTTCGAAGTCACTGAACACACGCACATCCTGCAATCGTTTTAACTTCAGCTTATTATAGAGCGACTGCGACGTACGGTTGGCACGGAAGATTCCAGCCTTCTCTGCATCTGTGGCATCCGTAGTAACAGGGGAATAGTTGCGGTAATAGGTGGCACCATCAATACGACCATCAACATTGTACTTCACGTAGCGGTTCATGTTGCCATACAGATACTTGCATACCTGCAAGGGGAACTGACGCATATCCAGCTTTCCGAACGACAGGCCGCGGTCGGTAATCTCGTTATAGAGGTCGTAGGCATCCATCACAAAGGCCGGCTTCTTCCAGTCGATAGCGCGGCGACCACGACGATGACCTCGCACATTGATATTCTGCAACTGATACACGTCGTTCTCCATCGACAGTTCTGAAACGGTGTCTATCAGCATCTCATCGGTATATTCCGGCTGATGCTTCTCATAATAGGTATAGTCGTGGGTGTACATGGGGAAAAAGACCTCGCGCTTCACGTAGAAATCAGGGAAGGCATCCTCGTCCATTATCTTCGTGTCTTTCCTTGACAGCATATTTTTCTTGATGGAGTCGTTCTCCTTATAGGCCTTCATGTTCAGCCAGGCATCGCCATAGAACGGGGGGACATCAAACAGGAAGTGCCCCTCTTCGGTCTTCTGCACACCACCAACAAACTGCCCCCCGACCGACAGTTCGGCCTCAACCAACACCTCATGGCGCAGGTTGCCGTGATTGACACCCAGATTGTCGTTGGCATTTTCTATAGAGCCATATTCCCAGGTATCCATATCCATCCAGGAATCCGAGGCATCAGGAATCTCGTCGGTAGATGAGAGTAATTCGTCCTCATTATCTGTATTATCCTCGAACGGATCTACAGGATCCAGTTCTTCTGCGATCTTGCGTCCGATAACCCCAACCCCATCCTGCCAATTAGTAATCTCGTCGGGTTCCACTACATTCAGACTCAGCATCTTATAGACATTGCCTTCTATCGTCATGCTCGTTTCGGGCTGATAGCGCATCTGCCGGGCTGTATCGCTCAGCTCCGTCCAGTTGTACTTGCGCCATCCCTGCACCATCATCAGCAAATCCAGATGACGGCGATGCTCGGCATCATCTTTCTCAAAATAATGGTTCGGATAAGCAATAAAGCCTTTCAGTTCGCTGGAGAGCAACAGGTCGGTCATGATATTACCGTCGTTATACGAAGGCTCATCGGTATTGGTATCGAAAATAGAAAGGGAGAATACGGTGGGTTCGGAAACAGAAGGCAGCTGAACAGGGATTTCCATCTTCTCGTAGGGCTGATAGGTATGGGTAGGAACAATCTCGGCTGTCACAATATTATCATCGTTCTCATGATGATTGACAAAGAACAGGCGGTCGGCCAATATCTGTCCGAACTCATCAAAGATAGTGAGATTATTAACTCCCGTAGAAAGGGAATCCAAGGGAAGTGAGAAGTGAGAAGTGAGAGGCGAGAGGTGAGAGAAATACTTCAGCTTTCCCCTACAAAGCACAGAAAGTCCATACTCGATGTCCGGCGACAACTGGCTGGAACGGATCATCAACTGGTTACCATCAAACTGTATAGCAATACCCCTTTTCTCTGCTTTAGGAAGATTGAACTTATACTCCTTGCCTTGGAACGTAAAGTGAGCCTTCAACCGATTGTCAGACGGTGTCACCACAAAGGAGCCACGACCCATGTATTCTGTCTTCACATCTATAGGTGACATACCATCGGCGGTCACCGTACCCTTGATGTCTGCTGCCTCGCCGTGCTGATTGACAGCCTCGAAAGCCACACGATTTTCCACGCCTTGTATCAGATGACCGCCTTCAGGGTAAAACGAAACGATCAAATCTTCCTTCTTCTGTTTGGGAATGCGGGTCTTGGGACGCTGATACATACTGCGCACATCATAGTCGCCAGCCTCCTCAGGCTTGCTATAGACAGGGAACACACGCGAATAGAGCCCGTCCCAGACACGGAAATAGTCGGCGGCCATCTGTTTGTTATAGAACGACCATGTCTCGTCCCTGCGATAACGATGGTGACGTACGTTGAAGTTCAGCATCCAACGCGTATATGCCCGCAGTTCGTAATAGCCGGAATAGAGGGAGTCGCGCAACGTGAACTGCCCGCAGGTATATCCCTGTGGACTGACAATGATATTCTGACGTTCCACCAGCAGACCGTCGGGCGATAGCAGTTCCACATACAAAATACGGCTCATGTCGGTAGGCTGCAGATTATCAGCCCTCACCACATAAGCCTTATACCATAGCGTATCGCCCACGAAATAACACTGGTTATCCGTATGAACAAATACCTTTTCCTGTATCTGAGAGACAGACGACTGCTCCAGTGCCTGTCGGATTTCCTCTATACCTCCTGCATACGACCCGACAACAGTCAATGAGAGCAGCAGGAAAGAGAGGATTAATTTAGTCATTGTGCGCATCATATATAAAAAAGACGAGAAAAGGCCGGTATCGTTTAACCGGCCTTTTCCCTTTTTTCTATCATTTCAATTTAAAGGAATGTTCTATACTGTTCAATTCTTCCACAAAGGCTTTGTCTATCTTCAAGCGTTGCTCTATAGCCGAACAACTATGAATCACAGTAGAGTGATCGCGCCCGCCGATGAGTTGCCCGATTCGCGAGGCAGGCATCTTGGTATATTTCTGAGCCAGATACATAGACACCTGACGCACCTGTACAAAGCCACGCTTACGGCTCTTGCTCATGATTTCCTGCTGAGTAACGCCGAAGTGCTGACAAACCTTCTCCAGAATATCATCGATAGTGAGCGGATGATTATCCACCTTCACGGCACGCTTGATGACGCGCTCGGCCAGATGCATATCAATATTTGAATTGTAGACGATACTATAGGCCATCAGCGAGTTAAGCACACCTTCAAGGTCACGCACGGAGCCGTTGGCTGTCTGGGCAATAAAGAGGATGACCTCTGCGGGAATCTTCAAACCATCGCGGCGACACTTCGAGTTCAGTATATCTACGCACAGTTGCGTATTGGGCTTTTCCAATTCTGCTATCAGTCCGCAAGAGAAGCGGGTGAGCAAACGGTCTTTCACGCCAGCCAGGTCTACCGGTGGACGGTCGCTGGCCAGTATAATTTGCTTGCCCAAACGGAACAAGTGGTCGAAGATATGGAAGAACGTATCCAGCGTCTTCGGTGAATTGACCCACTCCTGAATATCATCGACTATCAGCACGTCAATGGTCTGATAGAAATTGATGAAGTCGTTAGTGGTGTTCTGCCGTACGGAGTCAGTAAACTGCACCTGGAACAGACGAGCCGACACATAGAGCACGCGTTTCTGCGGATACATACGCTTACACTGCACACCAATGGCATTGATCAGATGGGTCTTGCCACAGCCGGAAGGGCCAAAGATAAAGAAAGGATTAAAGGTTGACTTACCCGGATGCTCGGCAATAGACAGGCCCACAGTACGAGGCAACTTATTGGAATCGCCTTCAATAAAGTTATCAAAGGTCTTCTTAGGATCCAGCTGCGGGTTCAGGTTCTGGGGTACGGCAGCATCAAGCACAGTGGGCGACTTGTTGCCACGGGTAGTAGGCTGAGGTGCTTCAATATCACTTGGGGCATCGCCTTCCCATTCCTGATTCTTCTTGTTCTCCTTATCAGTAACCAGACGATACTTCAGTTTGACGTTACACTGGAAACTGTTCTGGAGTGCCCATGCCATCAGTCGCACGTAGTACTGCTCCAAGTACTCGTAGACATACGGGCTTGGAACTTGCACCAACACCGTCTTCTCCGCTTCGTCGTACGACTCGAAGACGATGGGCTCGAACCACGTTTTGAAGGTCTGCTCTGCGACGTTCTGACTGATGAGATGGAGGCAGTTGTCCCAAAGCGCCTTATGACTTTTCTGCATCTTAGGCGTTATGTTCTTAATTACTAAACTTCGCAATTCTAATGGCAAGATTACTGCTTGCCTATGTTTCCGTGTGCAAAGTTCGCAAAAAAAAATGAATCCTGCAAATCATCATTCTTCTTATGCTGTGTGTACAAATTCCGTAACTTGCTATTTTAGCGACCCTTAGAATGTTTCACGTTTTTTTTAGAAAAAGAGGTGTTGCAGATTTCAACTATTCTATTTTTCAGCCACTTATAAAACGAGGAATGGGCGTTCCCGCCCATTCCTTATTTAGACAAAATAAAATTATTTATCTTTCTTGCCAAAAATTGAGAAGTGTACATAGCGCTTCGGATGCTGTCTCAAGTCAATGAGCAGCGAGTCGGCACTCTGCATCGTGGCATTCATATTCTCATAGAGGCTGGGGTCGCGCATCAACAGTCCCAGTGTACCCTCGTTACTATTCAGTTTTGCGGTGGTCTGCTCCAGGTTACCCACCGTACTTTCAACCTTTTGCATCGTAGCGGCCAGGTCCATCTCGTTCAACTGCCGTGTAAAACCCTCCGTATTGGTCAGCACACCATCAACCTTGGTCATCATCTGCGGCATCTGCTGATTCAACTGAGTGGACAACTTACTCAGTTCATTTGTCGTGGTACCCAGATTGGCAGTAATCTGATCCACGTTATGAAGCGAGCGCACAATAGCAGAATCATGCAGCAACACATTCAGTGAAGCCAGGATAGAGTCCAGCTTAGGCAGCATCTGCTCTATCTGGGGAATCATACTGGCAGCCTTTCCCATGAGTCCGTTCTCCATTCCTCCTTCAATCGTATCGCCTTTTTCCAGCAGGTCAATAGGATTGGGTCCGAACTTCAGTTCCAACTTGACGTTGCCAAGGAGGTCGCTGGAAATCTCTGCCCTTGTACCTCTTGGCAGACTAAGTTTGCTATCGAGTCCCACCACGGCAACGATATTGTTGGGATGGTTATAGTCATACAACACCTTTTCCACCACACCCACACGATAGCCGTTGGCATATACCGGACTGGATACCGCCAATCCGCTGATATCAGAAAAGCGCGCATAGTACTTGTCTGCCGAAGAGAACAAATTGAGTCCTTTCAGGAACTGCATTCCAATAAACAGGATAACGATACCTGCAATGGCTGCCAATGCAATCTTTACCTCATTTGTAAGAAATTTCATAGCCGTATTTATTTTTTATTTTGTTTTCTTGATTCTTGAATAGCTTGCTGCGTATCCATCTTTGCTCCATTCTTAAAAGCGATGATAAATGCTTGCGGGAAAGTCTTAGCCACCTGTTGGCGCAATTTGCGAATCTCAGAATAGTTACTGGTCGAGCCTACAGTATATTTCCACAATCCACCTTCCTTATATCCTTCCACGCCCTTCAAGCCTTTGAATCGTTTGTCATTAGAAGACAGTTTCGAACCGCTTGTCATCATCTGCACCTTGAACACAGGCAGTGCGTCAGACTTTTCCTCTGGCGCAGGTTCCGGCATCGGCTCTGCCTCCACCTTGGGTACTGCCACTGGCTCTGCCACAATACCATCCTCCTTAACGGGCTGTTCTGTTGCTTTTTCCTCCACAGGGGGTTGGGGTTCTTTTACTGGTGGCTCCAGCCTTACAGGATCATTTCTTTTCCCCGTTGTCTTATTCTTATATTCCACAAAGGCCTGATAGATACCACGACTCATGGCATCAATATTGGCAGACCGATTCAGGTAGGTTTCCTCAGATGCCGTTGAGATATACCCCAACTCTATCAGACAGGCGGGCATTGATGTTTCACGAAGCACGAGGAAGGCATCCTGCTTGACACCCTTGTCTGGTCGTTTTGCCGTGCGACATACGTTTTTCTGGATAGCTTTTGCCAGTTCTACGCTCTGCAGCATATTCTTGTCATTAATCATCTCGAAGATGATATAACTCTCAGGCGAACGTGGATCGAAGCCTGAATAATGCTGTTGGAAATTATCCTCAATCAGCACCACGTCGTTCTCGCGCATAGCGGCACTAAGTTTCTCATCCGAGCGGCGCATACCCATCGTATATGTCTCCAAGCCAGTGATGGGCTTCTTGCTGGCCAACGAGTTAGTGTGTATACTGATAAACACGTCGGCCTTGTTCCTGTTAGCAATGGCAGCACGCTCGTGCAAGGGAACAAAGTCATCGGTCTTGCGGGTATAGATGACCTTCACGTCAGGACAGTTCTGCTCCACATAGCGTCCGAAGGCCAGTGCCACATTCAGATTGATGGTCTTCTCCTTAGAGTATTTTCCAAGTGCGCCAGCATCTTTGCCACCATGACCGGCATCAATGACCAACGTAAACTTTTGTTTCGCAGCCAAGGAGACAGCCGTGAAACAACTCAACATCAAGAGAAAAACGAAGAGTTTTCTAATCATACCATTTTTATCGAGTGCAAAATTACGGATTTTCCACGAAAAACCGTTCATCGCCTCGGAGTTTTATCATTTATTAATTAAATGTACGCTGACACTGGCTCCCGCACTATCTACCCCCATCGGAGGATTCAATTTCGTCACAGTAAGTTCTATGGCTTCTGTCTGCGGGAACTGCCTGAACACAGCTTCGCCAATGCGTCCTGCCACGTGCTCCAGGAGTTTCGACGGCTTAGCCATCTCGCCCTTTACGATTTCCAGCAATTCTGCATAGTTCAACGTATCGGCCACGTCATCGGTTTTCATGGCCTTACATGTATTATAATGTACGCGTAAGGAGACGGAATACTCGCCCCCCACCCTGCGTTCCTGCTCCATCACACCATGATAGGCATACAGACGCACATCATTCAGACTGATTGTACTCTCTGCCAGTATCATTCTTCCAGTGCCTCGTCCACCTCACTGCTGCCTGGCACATATTTCTTCAAGGCACGCTCTACGCCGTTTTTCCACGTATTGATGCTCTCCGAGCCCAACTGTAGTGACCCCACCAGTTTGATGACGTGCTCAATAGGCATCCGATAGCGTAGCACACCGCTAATCAGTTTGGCATAGTTCCAGTATTCAGGATTGAACTTCTCCGACAGTCCCTCCACCGTAATCTTATAACCACGTGTATTCTCAAACTGGAAGTCATAACGCTTGGTGCCGTCGCTGTTTGTGGACTTGATAATTTTTCCTTTTGTCACCGACTTAGGCAATACAATTCCCTCGTCATCATCCTGCAAACCAGTAAAGATCTCATAGGGATAGCCGTCCATCAAGCCTACCAGAGCCACCCATTTTTCCTTATTGTTCTGGAAGCGCACCACATCACACTCCAATGCCTGCGGACGCACCTCCGTGACCTGAGGTCCCAGCTTGGCACTCAGGTTCTCCAGTGGAGCTATCTCTCGGAAATGTTCACCGAGGCGCTTCAGTTGTTCTTCCGTCACGGGTTTCTTGCATCCCTGCTCGCGTTTCAGCAGCTCATTCTTCAGTCGTTCCTCACCACCGTAAGCCGCAATCAACGCCTGAAGGATTTCATCGCTTGTCATTATCTTCTGTGTATCCATAACGTCGTTATATAAGCGGGTACAAAGGTACAAAAAACATATTGAACCCGAGCATCTTCGCAGAAACTTTTTCAAACATCATTCTGTTTTTATTCAAAACAGGCATAAAAAAATCTCATCTGATAAAGTTAGTCCACACCCGCTGTTCTTTCTTTGGGATGCTGCCCTCGCCCGTGCTCAGTTTCTTCAGCAACCATGCCATGTTTCGTCCCAGTGTCCGCATGGTCTGCAAGCCCTCATCATCCTGAGAAGCCTGTCCTGGTGTCTGACCATATACCATGTTCCAGTACTGCGAGCTGACCAGCGGCATATTCATCATTGTGAAATATTTGTTCAACCGGTCGAAAGCTGCTGTAGCACCGCCGCGACGGCATACCACGACGCTGGCTCCAGGCTTGTACTGCAAGTCAGAGCCTAAAGAATAGAATACCCTGTCGAGCAAAGCGCAGAGCGAGCCGTTCGGACCTCCGTAATAGACGGGCGATCCAATGACAAGCCCGTCAATTCCGTCCTTAACCGTGCGCAACACCTTGTAATACAAGTCATCGTTGTACGTACACTTGCCTGTCCTGCCACACATACCACAGGCTATGCAGCCCTGTACGGCTTTCTTGCCGATACTCACTATCTCCGTGTCGATACCCTCAGCATTCAGGGCCTTCGCCACCTCGCTCAATGCCAGGAATGTATTGCCGTTCTCCCTGGGACTTCCGTTTATCAGTAATACCTTCATCTCGTTTTTTTTGTGATTATTCTTTTTCCTCCGCAAATATCGGCATTTTTTTCGACTTCTCCAAATATCAGAATCCTTTTCTTCGCTTTCGCCCCCAGATGTATTAAAAATACGTAAAATCCCGCTTTTTACAGGTTTTATAATCAAAAATGAGTAAATTTGCAGTCAAATCATAAAGACATCTATCACTTGGAACTCAATGAACTGATAACAACGGTAAATGATGCGGTGTGGGGATACGTGCTGATCTTCGCACTGGTGGGTTGCGGCGTGTGGTTTACGTTCCGTACACGCTTCGTGCAGTTTCGAATGATTGGCGAGATGGTGCGCCTGCTTACCGACTCAGTCGTTGATACAGCGAAAGAGGAAGGTGTAAGGAAAAAGCACATCTCTTCGTTTCAAGCCTTTGCCGTCTCCGTAGCCACCCGTGTAGGCACAGGCAACCTGGCCGGTGTAGCTTCTGCTATTGCCATAGGTGGGCCTGGTGCTGCATTCTGGATGTGGCTCATCGCCCTAATCGGTTCGGCAACGGCTTTTGTGGAATCCACGTTGGCACAGTTGTTCAAGCAAAAGCACAAGGACTCGTTTATCGGAGGTCCAGCCTACTATATCCAGCGGGGTCTTCATTTGAGATGGATGGCAGTGACCTTTGCCGTGCTGATTACCTGCCAGTTCGGTCTGTCGAACAACTCCATCCAAGCCAACACCATCTGCGGTGCCATGCAGGAAGCCTTCGGCTGGGAACCGATGTGGGTGGGAGTCGTATTGGCTGCTCTGGGATTGTTCATCGTTTTTGGCGGCATCCAGCGTATCGCACATGTCAGCAGCATCCTGGTGCCTGTGATGGCTATCGGCTATGTGGTGCTGGCTATCGTCATTATCGCTATGAACATCGAGCAAATCCCATATGTCTTCAAGGTCATCCTGCTTGACGCTTTCGGGATAGAAAAAGTGGTTGGCGGCGGAATTGGTGCAACAATCATGAATGGTGTGAAGCGAGGTCTTTTCTCCAATGAGGCTGGTGAGGGCAGCGCGCCCAACGTAGCAGCTACAGCTACGGTGTCGCATCCCGTCAAACAAGGACTCATTCAGGCACTGGGTGTTTTTACCGATACCCTTCTCGTCTGCTCATGCACGGCATTCATCATCCTCATCAGCGGGCTCTATGATGTACCCGAACTCAACGGCATTGCCCTTACGCAGTCGGCCTTGCAGAGCGAGGTGGGTAGCATGGGACCTGTTTTCGTGGCTATCGCCATCTTCCTCTTCGCCTTCTCCAGTATCATTGGCAACTATTATTATGGTGAGGCCAATATCCGCTTTATCACGCCAAACACGAAAGTGATGACCGTCTATCGTATTTTCTCGGCAGGCGTGATGGTGATATTTGGAGCGATGGCAAGTTTCGAATTGGTCTGGAACATCGTGGACTTCTTCATGGCCTTCCTCACCGCCTGCAACCTCATTGCCATTGTGCTCTTAGGCCGCTATGCTTTCCGCTTGCTCGATGACTACCGCCATCAGAAGCGACAGGGTATCAAAGAGCCTGTGTTCCATAAGAGTCTGGTACCAGAACTGAAAGACGAAATAGAATGTTGGGGAGATTAAGGATTAAACATTAAAGATTAAACATTAAAGATTAAACATTAAATTCGCTTCGCTCAGAAGAATGATACATTAAACATTAAATATTAAATATTAGATATGAAGAATCTACTCACACGCAGAAGTATACGCAAATACAGCGAGCGCGAAGTTAGCGAGGAACTGTTGAACCGACTGATGAACGAGGCAGCCCGAACTCAGACAATGGGCAACCTGCAGCTCTATAGCGTCATCGTGACCCGTTCCAGCGAGATGAAGGAAAAACTTTCTCCAGCTCATTTCAACCAACCTATGGTGAAAGAGGCCCCCGTGGTGCTCACCATCTGTGCCGATTTCAACCGCACTTCCACCTGGGCTCGCTGTCGCAAGGCAGAGCCAGGCTACGATAACTTTCTGTCGTTCATCAACGCTGCCACCGATGCCTTGCTCTACACACAGACGCTCTGTAATCTCTTCGATGAGGAAGGACTGGGCTACTGCTATCTGGGCACCACCGTCTATCAGCCTCAGCAGATTATCGACGTGCTGCGCCTGCCCCAACTCGTGATGCCTGTGGCTACCATCACCGTGGGCTGGCCTGCCGAAGAGCCTCCCCTCTCCGACCGTCTGCCCTTAGAGAGTTTCATCCATCAAGAGACCTACAACGACTATCTGGCCGCGGATATCGACACCTATTATTATAATAAGGAGCACCTGCCTGAGAATCAGCACTTCGTGGAGATCAACCACAAAGAGACGCTCGCCCAGGTCTTCACCGACATCCGCTACACCCGCAAGGACAACGAATCCATGTCGAAAGGACTCATCCACGCCCTCGCAAGCCAAGGATTCATGGAACAATAACTTTTAGGAGAAAAGAGGTCGTTTTTTTATAATGACCATTTTTTTGAATGAATACATCGACTTATCGCCCGCGTAATCCGGGGCATGACTACTATGGTCGCGGCACCTACCTCATCACCTTGGTGGTAAGTGGCCGCGAACAGTTGCTGTCGCATTTCGCTGTTGGAAGTGAGAGTGTTGGACCTATGGACAGTAGGGCACTTATACCCACCCCTCTGGGTGAAGTCGTGGAACAAACTTGGCTCAGAACACCTGAGGCACAGGCCATACACGGAAACCGTGTGGCGGTGCATGCTTGTGTGTGTATGCCAGACCACTTTCATGGTGTGATTGAAGTGATGGAACCCATGGAGTGGAGCCTGGGCGATATAATCCAGGCTTTCAAGGCCGTATGTACCAGCAACTGGCAAAGGCAGCAGGGAATGGAAGCGTCCGCAAATCGACCGATATCGGTCGATTTGCAGGACGAAAGGACGCCGGAATGGCTGCGCGATAAAGCAATGATGCATGATAATGAGGGAGCATTGATACGGAGCCTTTCTAAGAAGCAACGCCAGGAGTACTATACCTTCGTTGGCAGAAAACAACAGCCACTGTTCGACGACAACTACGACGATACCGTTTGCCTTGATGAACGTCACCGCCAGGCTATGATAGCCTATGTCCATGACAACCCTCGCCGTGCATTGCTGCGCAAGAGGTTGCCCAACGTGATGCGTCGCTGTCTCCATGTGCGTATAGGGAATCGCAGCTATGGTGCTTTCGGTAATCTGTTCTTGATACGATGGGCGCGGAAGATACAGGTGCAGTGCCATCGACGACATCCCGTTACAGGCCAGCCCTACGAGGAAACTGCCGACTATGCCAATGAACGCCTGAAATGGGAAACTGCTATTCAAGAGGGTTGTACGGCAATAGTGACTCCTGGAGTCTCGGGTGGTGAACTGCTGATCAAAAACGAGTGTTTGGATAGAGGATTCCCGCTGATACACTTGCAGAAAGAACCTATCGGTGCTTTTTGGAAACCGGAGCGGCGACGCTTTGATGCCTGTGCCAATGGCAGCTTACTCATCTTGGCGCCCTGGAATCTGGATATGATGGGGAGAGTAGGTGGCGTTCCAGCAGAAAGCGACTACAGCCGCTTTCATAATCTCAACAAACTGGCTGCCGAGATTTGTGCTTTCTATGGCGAAGCAAAGATATTACACTGATTTTATTATTGTTCTTGTTGCCAATTAAAAAGAAATAATTCCGGCCATTATTTAAAAAATTCCGGCCAAAATTCGATGAATTCTGGCCAGAATTTATTTTAAAGCATTATTTCTTTGTCTGTTACTCTACAACGATGGGCTTGTACTTAGGCACCAAAGTCTTCATGATGAACCAACCGATGAGGTAGGCCACGGCACAGATGCTGAACACCACCATATAAGCGGCAGGCTTGCCCTCGAAACCAAAGGCAGTCCAGGGCTGTGTGAGTACATCACCACCCAGTTCGGTAACCTTGGCCATCATATCGCTGGCAGCAGTACCTGGTTCGATGGTACCCTTGGCCAGATGGAAGGCCTTTTCGATAGAGTCGCGGGTCATCACCAATGTCTCACCATTATATGAGAACGAACCGGCTGCCCAGTCAAAGAAGTTACCAGAACCCTTGTTGATGGCAAATGAACCCAGGCCGCCAGCCATAGAACCGATACCTGTGATGGTACCAATAGTGCTCTTGGGGAACATGTCTCCAATGGTAGAGAAGAGGTTGGCCGACCATGCCTGATGTCCAGCTCCCAACAAACCAATCAAGATGGCGGGCCACCAAGCGCTATAAGCGCCGAGGGGCTGTGCCAACAGACCTAACAGGGGGAAGCAGGCGAAAATCAACATGGCACGCATACGACCCAGATAGGGATTCATACCACGCTTCTCTACGAAATAGGTGGGCAGATAGCCGCCACCGATAGACACGAAGGTAACGATGGCATAAAGGGTGATGATGAGAAGCATACCCATGCCTGAATCACTTGAATAGCCATACTGGTCAGAGAAATAGGCGGGAGCCCAGAACAGGAAGAACCACCACACGCCATCAGTCATCAGTTTTCCAACGATAAACGACCATGTCTGCTTAAAGGTGAAACATTTCCAGAATGAGATTGTCTTTTCCTCTTTTGCCTCCTGCTTATTCTGCACCTCGGCAATGTCATTATCCTGCTCAATATAGTTGAGCTCGGCCTGATTCACATACTTGCTCTTATGAGGCTTCTCATAGAGCCATATCCAAAGGCCCATCCATACGAAGCCCAGCACACCGATAATAATAAATGCCATCTCCCACCCCCAGGCACGAGCCAGAAGGGGAATGGTGGCAGGGGCTGCAAGAGCACCTACGGAGGCGCCACTATTAAATATGGATGTAGAGAAGGCGCGGTCTTTCTTGGGGAAATATTCTGCCGTCACCTTAATAGCAGCAGGGAAGTTGCCTGCCTCACCAAGTGCCAACACCATACGGCAGGCCAAGAACATATACATAGAGATGGTGGCCAGCATCACGGCAGCATCGCCAGTGAGCTTTCCTAACTCAGCAACAGAGGCAAAGCCGCCCCACTGCATAGCTGCCCAGCCGCAACCGGCATGAAGACAGGCACCCAGCGACCAGACGAAGATAGCGATAAGATAACCTTTCTTGGTGCCAGCCCAGTCGATGAACTTACCTGCAAAGAGGTTGGCAATGGCATAGAAGATAGAGAAGATGGCAGTAATATTGCCATAGTGAGAGTCAGTCCAATGGAACTCAGGTGCGATGAAGTCTTTCCATGTCAGAGACAGGACCTGACGGTCCATGTAGTTCACGGTGGTTGCCAGGAACAACAGTCCACAAATGACCCAACGGAAGTTGGACATTTTTGTTGTTTTTAAAGGTGTCATTTTTAATATATTGGTAATTCTTAATCGGCGAAGCCGAAAACTCTTAACTCATAACTCTCTTATCGGATATCGATGACAGGAATATTATCCTTGTCGTTATAATACAGGTTCTCGCCTGCCATACCCCAGATAAAGGTATAGTAATAGGTGCCTGCTGCAGCATGCATACTCCACTCAGGCGACATGATAGCCTGCTCGTTGTGAAGCCATACGTTACGACTCTCTTGAGGCTGTCCCATCACATGACTGATAGTTTGTCCTTCAGGAAGGTTGAAATAATAGTAGGCCTCGATACGACGACCATGAGTATGAGGGGGCATGGTGTTCCAAACGGCACCAGGGTTCAACTGCGTCAGACCGAGTTGCAACTGACATGGACCTTCCTCCAATACATCGTTAACGATGAGCTTGTAAACGGTACGGTTGTTGGCCTCCTCAACGGTGCCTACAGGTCCCCATACGGCAGCCTTCAATGAGCCCTTACGGCCGTCAAGAGTAATCCACTGGGTCTTGTAGTGCTGGTGGGCAGTAGCTGAGTTCAGGTAGAACTTAGCAGGCTTCGCAGCATCCTTTGAGCGGAAGAGCACCTCTTTATTAACGTCTTTATCCTTGCCGATATGGCCACGACCTACGTAGAGTGCCTCTTTGGGAGAAAGGGCATACTCCTTACCATCCACGATGACCACGCCATCGCCCTCACCACAGTTCACGATACCGATCTCACGATTGTAGAGGAAATACTTCTCCTTGATGTTCTTGTCAACATCAAGACCCAGTTCCCAGAAGTTCTCCAGTTTCAAGGTCTTCGTCACAGGCATTGCGCCACCGAAGATAAAACGGTCGTAGTGACTATAGGTCAGCAGGATAGAGTCTGCCTCCATCACCTTTTCCATCACGAAACGCTCACGGAGCAGCTTCGTGTCATAGTGCTTCACATCCTCCGGGTGGCAGGCAGTCTGGAACTTCACGTGTTGCACGCCCACATAGCGGTCAGCTTCCTGTGCGTTTGCTACAGAAAGCGAAAGGGCAATCGCCCCAGCAATTGAAAGAAATGCTTTTTTCATCATATACATTATACTTAGTTTAAAATTCTATTGTTTTTAGAAACTAATTGCCGTAATACGCATAATTTATTTCATAATTTCTCATTTTATGTCTCTGATATATAATCACGGTAATTATCTTGATTCAATAGGACAAACATATCATATTGCGGCAAAAAAAAGATATCGCTCTGCATGAAGACTTGTTTCTCCAAAGTTCAAGAGAATCCCCCTATACTGTTTAGTAATACGCATATAGTTAAACAATTGAGCCCGATGGTCGGAAACAACTTCTTCTACAGACTTCAATTCTATCACAATATCTTTGTAATAAAAATCAGCGTAATAGATTTTGTCTAACAATATACCTTTATAATAGGAATAAAGAGGTTTTTCCCTTTCCGCATCCATTCCCCTTAATTTAAATTCTTTGGCAAGAGATTCTTGATATATAGCTTCAGCCATACCACGGCCTAACGTATTATAGACCTCCATGGCTGCACCTACGACATCATACATATCCATGTATTCTTTTTTTGTCATCTCAATCTCCTAGAATTAAAATATAAAAATTACGAGATAATTATGCGTATTACGGCAATTCGTTTCTTAAAATCACAAATTTATTTTGAATTCTTTTCCTCACGAACGATGCGCAGGCGGTTCCACGCCACCATGCCAATGGTAATGAGTGTCAGCACGCCCATGCCTATCCACTGCAGGTATTTCACACACGCATAGATGACATAGCCGAAGAGCGAAGAAGCAAAGTCCATAGCACCTGCCTGGAAACCTTCGGGAATCTGGGCGGCCTTGTCGTGCGTAGCCTCAAACACGGCATCAGCGGCTTTCGTAAAGTCCTGAGCCATATCGGTGACGAAATAGAGGCCGATGGTGACAGCCACCAAACCGATGATAAAGGTCTTCACCACATTTCCCTTAGTATAAGGCAGCACCATCACGAAGACATAGAACATACCAGCCAACGAAGCCAGAGGCAGGAACTGGTTCTCTGCTTTCGACAGGGCGATAGCCAGAATCAGCGTCACGGGAATGAGCAACAACGATACTACGAGCGTCGTGGGATGACCAATCACAAGGGCTGGCGACATACCAATATACACCTTCTTGCCCTTGAACTTACGCTTCACCACCTCCTGTGTCTTCTCTGAGATAGGCATCAGTCCGTCGATAAACAGGCGGGTGATACGTGGAATGAGCTCCATCACGGCACCCATCGTGACACCCAGGAAGAGAATATCCTTCAGGATGTATTTAATCCACACATCGGTCATTGTTACCACTGCCAAAGGATTCTTCTCCTGCATGGCAGCCTCTATCTTCAAACGATAGGCCTCCAAATCCTGAAGGTCTCCATAGTGGGCAGCAGCACCGATCAGAGCACCCACGATGACACCCAGCACGATAGGTTCACCCAGCACACCGAACTTCTTCTTCAATCCCTCGGCATCGATATCCAGTTTCGAGAAACCAGGAATACGGTCGAGCAACCAGTTGATAGCGATAGCAAACGGTGTAAAGCTCTGACAGAAAGGCTGCGGAATACTGATACCGTCCATGTTTTCATAGTAGCCTTGGAAACGGTCGGCCGTCAGATCTGCCATCACCAGCGTCACGATATAGCAGCTTATAGCTGCGAAATAGCCCCACAGCAAGCTCTGGTCCATCACGAAATAAGCCACAGCACCAATGAAGGCAAAGTGCCAGTAGTTCCACAGGTCGATGTTCACTGTGCGTGTACACTTCGTGACAAGCAACAGGAAGTTGATGCCCAGACAGATGGGGATAATCAAAGCACCCACAGCCGTGTTATAAGCCACCGCGGCAGCTGCAGGCCAACCCATGTCGAACACTTTCAAATCGAGCTGAAAGATTCTTGAGATAGCATCAAGCGGGGTGTTGAAGTTAGTTGTCAACAGGGCTGTCACAATGCCGAGGCCCACGAAACCGACACCTACATAGAGTCCGCTCTTCAGCGATTTGCCGAACTTCATGCCTATACAAAGGCCAATAATGGTGAAGAGTATCGGCATCATGACCGACGCTCCCAACTGGATGATGTAACTGAATACTTGTTCCATTTTCTATCGTTTTGTTTGTTTTAAGCGTAGATTGGGTGCAAAGTTACACAAAAAATGTGAAATATAAACTATGAATTATGCACTATGAACTATGAATTATGAATTTTTTCAATTCTAATCCTGGAAATAGACGCGCTTCACACGATTGCTCACACTGGTTAGCACCTCGTATGGGATGGTCTCCAGCACATCGCTCAGCACGGTGACAGGCAGGTTCTTTCCGAAAATCTCCACGCTGTCGCCCTCTTCACAAGGAATATCGGTCACGTCAATCAAAGCCACATCCATACAGATATTACCCACATACTCCGCTTTCTGACCGTTCACCAAGCAGTAGCAATGGCGATTTCCCAATTTTCTATTTAGTCCGTCGGCATAACCAATAGGAATAGCAGCGATGATGCTGTCGCGTGTCAGTTTGCCCTTCCTGCTATAGCCCACGGTCTCTTCCTTAGGCACCTTGCGCAGTTGCAGGATGGTGGTCTTCAGGGTCGATACCGTTGACAGGATACCGTTGGTACGAGGATCTACGCCGTAGAGGCCGATACCCAGACGACACATATCCATCTGGCGCTCTGGGAAGTGCTCTATACCTGCCGAGTTGTCCATGTGGCGCAGAATCTTATGCGTAAAGGCAGCCTGAATCTTCTTGCTACCCTCGTCGAACAAGCGGAACTGCATAGCCGAGAAGTTATCAAAGTCGTCGCTATCCGAACCCACGAAATGCGAGAATACAGAACGGGGGATGATGGCCGCCTGATGTTTCAGGATATCTATCAGACGGTCTATCTCAGTCACCCCTCCTTCGGAGGGGATGGGGGAGGTTCCAAAGCCCAGACGATGCATACCCGTATCCAGTTTGATATGTACAGGCCAGCCTGTAATACCCTCACGACGGGCAGCCTTTATCAAGGCATCCATCAAGCGGAAAGAATAGACCTCGGGTTCCAGATCATAATCAAAGAGGGTCTTAAACGACGACATTTCTGGATTCATCACGATGATATTCTGCGTGATGCCAGCCTTACGGAGCGTCACACCCTCGTCGGCCACAGCCACAGCCAGATAGTCCACGCGATGGTCTTGCAGCGTCTTGGCTATCTCTACAGCACCTGCACCATAGGCATCGGCCTTAATCATGCATACCATCTTGGTTTCTGGCTTCAGGAACGAGCGGTAATGGTTCAGGTTATCTACCACCGCATTCAGGTCTACCTCCAGGATGGTCTCGTGCACCTTCTGCTCCAACAGTTCGCTGATGCGCTCGAAGCCAAACGAGCGGGCACCCTTCAGCAGTATCATCTCATCGCGAAGAGAATGGAACAAATTGCTCTGTACGAACTGTTCTACGTTATCGAAGAACCACTTCTGCCCTATCTCTATCTGGGATGCCTGACTGGTTATCTCAGGACCTATACCGATAAAACGGTCTATGCCACGCTTCATGATCAGGTCCGACACCTCTTTATATAATTCTATCGACGATTCGCCTGTCTGATATATATCACTCAGTATGAGAGTCTTACTCTTTCCCTCCTGTTCCGGACGACGATTCATAAAGTCCAGGGCGATATCAAGCGAATTGATGTCACTGTTATAAGAGTCGTTAATCAACGTCAGTCCGCGTTGACCTTCCTTCACTTCCAGACGCATGGCGATAGGTTCCAGATGAGCCATCCGCTCTGCAATCTCTTCAGGTGTGAGTCCCAGATAAAGGGCTACTGTTGCGCAGGTGATAGAGTTCTCGATACTAGCCTCATCAATAAACGGGATATCATAACTACCCTCTACACCTTTATAATTATAGGTTACATGACTGCCCTCCGTCTTCACATACATCGGAGCCTTCTCGCTGAAGCGTGACCAGCCTATTCGCTCGCCCTGATACTGCGAACGGCGCACGCAACGACTCACGGTATCATCATCCGAGGGATAAATCATCACCTCCGTATCACGGAACAGCTGGAGTTTCTCCATACATTTCTCATCCATATTACGGAAATTTTCCTGATGGGCAGAACCTAATGAGGTCAGCACGCCGATGGTAGGCTGTATGATGTCATGAAGGGAGAGCATCTCGCCCGGCTCACTGATACCAGCCTCAAACAGTGCCACCTTCGTCTGCTCGTTCAACAGCCATACGCTCAAGGGTACACCAATCTGAGAATTGTAACTCCTCGGCGAGCGGGTCACCTTCATCGTAGGCATCAGAATCTGATAGAGCCACTCCTTCACCCACGTCTTGCCGTTAGAACCCGTGATACCCACCACAGGAATATTAAACTCATCACGATGACGCTCTGCCAGCCGCTGCAAGGCTGCCAGCGGTGAAGGCACCTTCAGGAAATTAGCATCAGGATACTGCGTCTGATAATCCTCTGGCACCTGTTCTACAACAAACGACCGGACCCCGCGACGATAGAGTTCGGAGATATACTTATGCCCGTCATTGCGTTTGGTACGCAAGGCAAAAAACAAAGTCTGCTCAGGAAAACAAAGTGAGCGGCTGTCTGTCAGCAACCAACCTATGGTTGCATCTTTTTCACCATAACGGCGTGCCCCTATCAGGGTCGCCACCTTCTCTACTGTATAAATCATAGCATTCTATTTTTCTTTCAGAATGCAAAGGTACGATTAAGTGAGCGAAAATGCAAATAAATTTGAATCAAAGTTCTATGACACGGAAAGCGTAAGGTGGTAGTTTGATGGTTCCATTGACCGTTTCATCGTGTTTCACTTCAATCTTCTGATCCTCTGGCTGACCACAGAACTCCTCAGTCTTACAACCTGCAGGAATCGTCAATCCATCTACGTTGACGGTCAGTTCCACAGGCAGGGCGTTGACCAGTTTCAGGTATCGGCGACCTGTCTTCGAGTCGCAAACAAGACTGGCACCCACACGATGTTTGAGCTCAGGAGCAATATTGAGCGAAGTGCAGACATAGCGATCGCCACCATAAACAGAGAACAGACGCTGCACCTCGTAGGCAGGAGTCGGACGCACGTCGGTGTTCGAGAAGTAGATCATGTCGGGATTCCAGTTAGAATGTCCGTCCTTGCTGAGCATCGGTGCATAACTGGTCATCTCAACCACATCACCATTTCGCTCCACATCCGTCAGATAGAGCGCCTCTGCCAGTGCCGTCTCCACATTGGGACGTTTGGCCCTTGTAGAGGCTGCATACTCGCCCAGATAGACCTTGGGAGAATTGAGAATTGAGGATTGAGAATTGAGAGTTCTTGGATAGCTGTCATAATAGTCGCGATGATGCATGAACCAACCCGTAGATTCGTAGTAATGCTCATCAAGCATATACTGCAGGTCGCGATGCTTCTTCGCAAAGTCCCAAGCCTCGATATAATCAGCCGAAGGCGTATGGAAAGGACCTGCGGTACCACATATCTTGATCTCAGGATACTTCTGGCGGATGGCCTTACAAATCCTCTCGTAGCGTTCCTCAAATACGGTACCAATGATGTCCTCGTTGCCAATACCGATATACTTCAGATTGAAGGGAGCGGGATGTCCTGCGTCAGCACGCATCTTTGCCCACTTACTCGTAGCAGGATCGCCATTGGCCCATTCAATCATATCGAGCAATTCCTGAATGTAGGCGGGCATCTGTTCCATAGGGATGCCACCTTGTTGACCACCAATGCCTTGAGCATTGGCGGCTGAGTTCTGACAAGGCACGCCTGCAGCCAATACGGGCAACGGCTCGGCACCGATATCCTCGCAGAACTGGAAGTACTCAAAGAAGCCCAAACCGCGTGTCTGATGATAGCCCCAGATGTTGAAGTCGGGCTTACGATCCTGCAGCGGTCCTACGGTGTGGTTCCAGTGGTAGATGTTCTCAATGCCCTGACCGTGACTCATACAGCCGCCAGGAAAGCGCATGAACTTTGGTTTCATGGCAGCTATTGTCTCTGCCAAATCCTTACGCAGACCATTCTTACGATTCATAAAGGTCTCCTGAGGGAAGAGTGAAATCATATCGACACCCACATGGGCCGCCTTTTGAGGAATAATGGCCAGCCGGGCCTTCGCGTCGCTCTTCTTTGCGATGAGCACTGTGGCATACTGCGTCCAGTCACTGCCTTTTGTCTTCAGTTTGCTACTGGCAAGGATTGTACCGTCCTGACCAACAAGTTGAATCAGGAAATCCTGTTTCTGTCCGCCTGCCAGCACAAACATCGAGAAGTCGTACTTCTTGCCAGTTTCTACTACGATGCCATCCCAGCCTTCGTTCCACAGCGTATCCTGCGGCCACAGCAAAGCATAATGGGGATTATTAAAACTCAGAGAATGCTCTGTGGCAATCTCTATCGGACGGGTCGAATGCCAGGCAGTTGTAGCGTTCCATTCACGACGGTCTTTCGTGCAATACTCGAAATCGCGGTTCTGAATCAGTTCTGCATAGAGACCGCCATCGGCTGCATAGCTGATATCCTCGAAGAAAATACCGATGAGCTTATCGCTGATAGCTTTTTCCTGACTCGTAACGGTCAGCGTAGCCGTTACAGGTTGTTTGGGCATCAAAGGGTTTTTGGCATCATCGTGCATACGCTCACTGCTCTTGCGCCCATCGGCAGCCCGTTCGGCAAAGAACTGGTTAATGTGTGCCAACTCCTGTTCCTTCAGTTCGAAAATCTGTCCAGCAAACTTCTTTCCGTCCAACTCGATAAGATCTTCTATCTGCAAATCCCCTACAAGCTGTTGCACATCTTCCACACGCTCGCCAGTAGTAAAGCGTCGGAAATCATTCGAAGCCATCACGCGATAGTGATTTCCGTCTGATGTGTACATAATCTCGAATCCATCGCCTGCAGGATGTACAACTGGCGACAAGCAGTTTCGTGTAACTACAATAGGATAGTCCTGCGGACGCCACGTAACGAGATCGCGGCTGTAGGAAGCAGCAAAGAGCGGTGAGCGGTCGTTCACCTGAAACACCAATCGCCAAGTGCCGTCTTTTGCACGAGTCACTGAGGGGTGTATCATTTTCTTCTCAACTCCCCACGTGCCGTAATCAGACGAACAGAGCTGGCCAATCTCCTGCCATCCGTTGTCCAAAAGCTGAGCTATATGCAAGCCAGCCCTTTCGTTGGGGCTATAGATAAACACTTTTTTCGTTTCTTGGGCAACAGCAGTCATTGCCACAGCGGCAAAAAGGCTCAACAGCCAGACTCTTGATTTCATAAGTTATAAGACATTATTTTTGCAAAGTTACAAAACAATAATTATGCAAGTATGATAATTATTTCTTTTCGCGCTTGGGATTCTGGGGGAACCAGCCTCTTTCAACTCGTTTCTTTTGTTCAAAGAGCTCTCCTATTCCCCAAAGAGCAGAAGCTCCGAACACGCCCACAACGGCAGAGATTAGAGTGCTCTCAATAAACAAGGCAGCCACGATGGCAGCCAAACCGATTACCAAATACACGATCCAGGGGCGTGTACCCCAGTAGTACTCCGTCTTGATGACAATAGGATGCCAGATGCCTATGGTCAAGAAGGTACAAATAGCAATGATTATTCCTGTAAAATACATCTTCCGAATTTTTTTTGCAAAGGTACGAATAAGTGTGCGAAAAACCAAATAATATGATAAAGTTGCTTGTAATATCAAAGAAAAACCGTATCTTTGCAGTCAAGATGAAAAGAATTGTTGTTTTAGGAATGTTATGCATGACACTGCTACTATTCAGTTCATGCAATCAGAGAGGCAAGGCGGTATCAAGTGACACTGCAAGTGTAGACAGTCTTCTGTGTCCGAGGTATGCTACGGGCTATCAGGTGAAGAGCCAGGATGGCATGCGGCTGGTAGACGTGGGCGATGACTATCACTTTGCGTTGGTAACATCGGATGACGTAACGGTGCCGGACGGCTATACGAAGATACACATTCCTATCAAGAGTACCATCTGCATGACGGCGCTGCAACTGTCTAACTTTACGATTCTTGATGCGCACGATGTAGTGAAAGGACTGACGGGTACGAAGAACCTTTTCAACGAGGACATCCTACAGCGAGTGAAGGACGGGCGTATCGTGAAGATCGGTACGGAGGGTAATTTCGACACAGAGATGGTGCTGGCAGCTAATCCTGACGTCATCTTCATCTCACCCTTCAAGCGGGGCGGCTACGATGCCATCAAAGAAACAGGTATCACACTGGTGCCACATCTGGGCTACAAGGAACTGGATCCGCTTGGCCAGGCAGAGTGGATCAAGTTCGTGGGTATGTTTATCGGTAAGGAGAAGGAAGCTTGTGAGGTCTTCGCTGGCATCGAACAGCGTTACAACGATCTGAAGGGAAGGGTAGACTCACTAACCTCTCACCCCTCACCTCTCACCTCTCACCTCCCCACTGTCACCAGCGGCGAGATGCACTACGGCAACTGGCATGCCGTGGGCGGTAAGAACTATCTGGCCCAGATTTTCCGCGATGCAGGGGCTGACTACGTGATTCACGACGATGAGACGGCTGGCGAGGATTTGGAGTTTGAGAAAATGTACGAACTGGCTGCCAATGCCGAATACTGGCGCATACTGAACAGTTTTCCTGGTGAGTTCTCGTATGAGGCACTGAAGGCCTCAGAGCCTCGCAATGAACTGTTTAAGGCTTTCAAGGATCGGAAGGTCATCTACTGCAATATGAAGCAGACACCCTATTATGAGATTTCGCCTGTAGAGCCCGATGTGCTACTGAAGGACTTTGTGGCCATCTTCCACCCAGAGTTGGTGGAGGCTGACTATCAGCCCACGTTCTATTATCTGTTGAAATGAGACGCACGCTGCCACTGATATTGATGCTGATGGTGGCGATAGCCGTCATGGCCATCGTCAACCTGCTCATCGGCTCTGTGAAGATTCCAGTGGCGGATATCTGTCGTATATTGATCTCCCCCTCTACGGGAGGGGGCTGGGGGGAGGCCGAGATTTGGACGAACATCATCTGGAAATCGCGACTGCCTCAGGTACTGACAGCTATTGTCGCTGGTGCTGGCCTTGCCGTTAGCGGCTTGCAGATGCAGACCGTTTTCCGCAATCCGTTGGCTGGTCCATCTGTGCTTGGTATCAGCAACGGTTCTGCCTTAGGTGTAGCCTTTGTGGTATTGCTCTCAGGAAAGATTGGCGGTGTGGCACTCAGCCGTTTGGGCTACTTTGGCGATGCAGCTATGTCTGTGGCGGCTATCGTAGGTGCCTTGGCCGTGATGTTGCTCATTCTCTGGGTTGCACAGAAAGTGAAGGGCAACGTCACCCTGTTGATTATCGGTGTGATGATAGGTTATCTGGCCAATGCGATTATCGGTGTGCTAAAATTCCTGGCACCCGATGAGGATGTGAAGTCGTTTGTCGTATGGGGACTTGGCTCGTTTTCCCGTGTTTCTGGCGATGAGATGATACTCTTCGTGGTGTTGATGTGCGTCTTGCTTCCCCTGAGTTTCCTGCTTGTCAAGTCGATGAACCTGATGCTATTGGGCGATCGCTATGCCGCCAACTTGGGTCTGAACATCCGTCGTGCCCGTATGCTGGTAATCATCAGCTCTGGTATCTTGGTGGCTATTGTCACGGCCTATTGCGGTCCTATTATGTTTATCGGTTTGGCCGTTCCCCATCTGGCAAGAGCCATCTTCCGATCTTCCGACCATCGTATCTTGATGCCAACCACGGCTCTTTGCGGTGCCCTCTTGGCACTTGTCTGCAACTTCATCGCCCGTATGCCAGGCTTTGAGGGTGCCTTGCCAGTCAATAGTGTGACAGCCCTTGTCGGTGCCCCCGTCATTGCCGCCGTCATCTTTGGCCGCAGGAAGAACGAGGTCGGAGAATAATGATTTGGCTCCTTCGCCCGTGCCTCGTCGTCGGGATAAAGTGCGAAATATCGCTCCATCCGCTTCGTCGAGAAAACTTTTTCCAGAAATTGTTTGGTCAGTTCCATAAATCTTATAATTTTGAGCGAAGCGACCCCAAGAACTTCTAGGAGTCAGGGAAGGAAAGGAGTTTCTTCCCTGATTTTTTGTCTAAGCTTCACTGGGAGCGCGGGCGTCCCCGCCCGCTCTTGGGAGCGCGGACGTCTCGTCCGCAATGATGGCGGGCGGGGACGCCCGCGCTCCCAGTAAAGCTTAGACAAGAGGAAGGGGATTGTTTAATAAATATTCCCCTCGTCGTCTATCAACAAGATGGTGAGGGTACCGTTTGGCAGAAGCGGATTGCAATGCGTCGCGCAATGGCGGATGATGGTAGAGGCGAAGGCTTGCAGTTTTTCTGAGGGCAGCCTTTCCCAAAGTTCGCGGGCCAGCGTGATGTCGCTGATGTCAATGTCGCAATGGGCCTCTGTGAGCATTTTTCGGATGAAATCCTTATCCATTGTGGCTTTACGGCTATGGGTGTCAAGATGGCCAGCCGCGAGTTTCACTGCCTTGCCCAGCATCACGCCGAGGGTGACGTTCTTAATGCCGAGTTCATGGGCAATCTTCAGCGTCTCGCCGATATAGTTACCGTATTCTACGAATGCCTGTTGGGGCAAAGTTGGGTAGAGTGCTTTGACAAAGCGTTCGCTCTTTCCACCACTGTTAATGACTACACGCTCTGAGCCAGAGGCCTGCGCTACCGTCATGCATTTGCGGATGCTGTCGATAAAGGCTACCTCGCTGAAGGGCTTGACAATGCCGCTGACACCGATAATCGAGATGCCGCCTTCGATGCCAAGGCGGGGATTAAAGGTTCTGCGGGCAATCTCTGTACCATGAGGGACAAAGAGGCCCACCCCCAACCCCTCCCCAAGGGAGGGGAGAGTAGAGTGTTCATATAGTTCTTTGAGGTTCTGGCGAATCATCTCTCGAGGCGCCTTGTTAATGGCTGGAGAGCCAGGGGGAAAGTCGAACCCAGGGAGCGTGAAAGTGCCTACTCCTTCACCACCTTCAATCGCAACTGGCTCCCCTCCCTTGGGGAGGGGTTGGGGGTGGGCTTTTGCTCTCACCTCGATGCCATTCGTCACATCAGGATCATCACCCGCCTCTTTGATGCAATAGGCATAGCCATTACCATAACCGACAGCCACCATAATCGTCTCGCCATTGGGCAACACGACAGGCACCTCATCGGGAAGTGAAGAGTGAAGAGTGAAGAGTGAAGAATCAGCTAACGCCTCCTTTTTCAGCAGTTGGAAGGTTGCTGCCACAGCTGCCGCCGTCGCACAAGTACCTGTCGTCAGTCCGCTATGCAATGGATAGAACTCAGGAAACAGCTTTTCCACCGCCCTACGTAATCCGTAAGGCCCATTGACCATTGAACAATGACCATTGAACATTGAACATTGAGGGCGCTTGAGCGCGATAATCCTCATGCCTCGCGCCTTGGCAGCTTCTACCTTTTCAGGGAATCCACCCGAGAGGCCGCTCTCCTTGAGTAAGATTGCTTCGGCCTCTACGGGAATGTCATTGGCATCCTCATAAAAGCAGAGCTGGTCATCCGTTGCCCCTTGCTTCTTGGCCAATGCAATCGATGAATCCCTATTGAGAATGCGATAAAAGACCTTGATGCCCTGTGCCTCCAACGGTTTCAGTTTGCTGATGCTTTGCACACCAGTCGTTGCCAACAGCGTATTAATATCGGTGGGTACCTGTGAGTAATCATCAATCCAAGTTATGTCAGGGTCACGTGGCGGATAGATACGTTCGTAGCGGATGACAGGGATGTTCAATGCTTCAGAGGCCTGAGCAATCGTCTGATGAAGTTGCGAGGCGAAAGGATGAGCGGCATCTACGATGAGACGAATGTCATGTTCTCTACAGAATGCCTGCATTGCTTCAGCATCAAGTGCACCGTCAATGCGATGCCCATGATGCAACGCGATGTCCTGCTCACCCGTTTTAGTGCTGTAGTAATAGGCATTTCCCGCCTCTTCCAGTACTTCCACGGCCTTACGGCCCTCCGTTGTTCCTCCGAATACTATTATCATAATATGTTACTTTTAATGGGAGCGCGGTCGTCTCGCCCGCCATCTGGGAGCGCAGACGTCCTCGTCTGCCATCTGGGAGCGCAGACGTCCTCGTCTGCCATCATTGCGGACGAGACGTCCGCGCTCCCAGGGTGGACCATGGCCACTCTTCTGGCGAACTTACCAATCCCGCCTTCACAGGATTATTATCAATATACTGAACGACATTTTGGAAATGGCGTTCGTTTCTTATATAGCGGTCGAAATACTCCTGCATCCAGAAATTCCCCTTTCTGCCTAACATCTTATTTGCTTCGTGAGCGGTAAACGATTTCCACCCTTTCAAGATAGACGAAAGAGACCATTCTCCATTTATCTCAATTAGAACATGCACATGATTTGGCATAACACACCAGCGAATCAGCCTATAGCGTACACCATCATAATATAACAATGCGTTTTGGACTATCTCTGCTACGCGACAGTCTTTTAGGAAGCACTCACCGTAACCCTTATCTTCATAGTCGGCTATAGCTTGTCTGATCTTGGCCTCTTCTGCACCAGAGACATCACGGTCCGCCTCTTCTTTCCATCTGGTAATAATATCTGCTGGCACTGAATCGAACAAACGGAAGGTTATAGACTGTAGCTGTTTGTCCTCCACATGAGGCAGATACCCCCTGCTATGCCATGCTCTTAGCTCTTTGGGAGCGCGGTCGTCCTCTCTGGGAGAGTGTTCGTCCTCTCTGGGAGAGTGTTCGTCCTTTCTGGGAGCGCAGTCGTCCTCGCCTGCCCCTGGGAGCGCGGTTCCCTTCCTGAAGAGATGGGTGAAATGTTTGTCGTAAAGGGCTGAGAGACCTTCACGGTTGTCAATGGCCTCACCGACGACGAGCATCGTGGTGAGGGTTAGATGGTTGTCGTGGACAATCTTCGCAAGGTCTTTGAGTACGCCGCGATATATTTTCTGGTCAGGCCACGTGAGATGATAGCAGGCAGCAACGGGAGTATCCTCTGGATATTCCATTAGGAGTTCACGCTGCACATCATCGACAATCGATGCCGAAAGGAAAATGCACATCGTGCTCTGACTACGGGCCAACAGATGCAACTGCTCTTTCTCCGGCATGGGGGTGCGGCCTTCGCCACGAGTGAGGATGATGGTCTGGCAACGCTCAGGAATCGTAAACTGGCTCTGTAACTCGGCAGCTGCCGCAAGGAAAGATGATATGCCAGGTGTGATGTGGTAGTCCATACCATTCGCATCGAAGAAAGCCATCTGTTCCTGAATGGCACCGAAGATGCAGGGGTCGCCCGTATGCAGACGAACGATGAAGTGGCCTCTGTCGTAATGTTCCTTCATCAGTGCGCATTGTTCCTCGAGGTTCATGTCCGCAGAGGAGCGCACGACGGCTCCAGGTTTATGGCACTCCGTCAAGGCCTTGGGCACCAGTGATCCTGCATAGAGAATGAGGTCAGCCCTTTCGAGCATCTTGCGCCCTCGAACACTCACCAAGTCAGGATCGCCAGGGCCTGCGCCAACTATTTCGATAAAGCCCACCCCCGACCCCTCCCCAAGGGAGGCGAGTTGTGAGAGAGGCTTATCTCCCTTCCCTTGGGGAGGGGTCGGGGGTAGGCTTTTTTTATCGATGGCAAGGGCAGCAGTCCAGTTTCTGCCCTTCACTTTGGGTACAATGAGTTTACCGTGATTGGAGCCCAGAATGGCAGCTGCTTCACAAACGCTGGGCGTACCCACATGTTTCTGGACGGTAGCACTGGGATTTGGTACTTCGACTTTAGTAAGTTCATCGGCAGTGAAGAAGCATACTGTTTCACCCGCTGCTTGGAGCGCACGAATCATAGGTTCGTCATGTTTCACGTCGATGGTGCAGTAGCGGTCGATGGCGAGTGCATGATACCCGGCAGTTTCAATGCTTCGATAAATCTCAGCAAGAATCTCATTCGCGGGTTCGGCCTGATGTGCAAGGCCGATGCCAACAGTAAGGACACGCGGCACGAAATGTAGAATAGTGGGTGAAGCTTCCAAGCTTTGCAAAGTAGGAGAAACAACGATACAGAGCTTGTACCTATTCTTATCCACTTCAGCAAGACTATTAACCAACGTTACATGTGGAGGAAGCGTATTTAACAGATACTCTGTGCCCTCGTCTTGAGCCTCTATTAATAACGCTGTAGGTTGGCGGTTGACAAAAGTAAAGATTGCTGACTGCATGGCATCGTCATGATTCCCACCCCCCTCCATATCATTCATCGGCTCGTTTGGGAGCGCGGACGTCCTCGTCCGCCACAAATGCGGGCGAGGACGCCCGCGCTCCCAGTCACCTACTACGTGCCAACCGAAGCGTTTCTCAAACGTGTCGAGCGCCCAAAGGCCGGCATTGTCGCTCTGGGTGGTGATGACCTCACGAGCACCAATCACTGCAGCTACCTCACGAGCCAGATCGTTCGCGCCTCCGATATGTCCTGAGAGTACTGAGATGGCATTCATCCCAAGACTGTCGACACACACCACAGCGGGGTCTTCGTGTTTATCCTTAATATAGGGGGCGATGGTGCGTACACAGATGCCCATTGCTCCGATAAAAACGAAGGCATCGAATTCATCCCAATGCTTACCAATCTCGGTACGAGTGATGGTCTTGGCACCAAGTTCATGTTGAAGGGTATTGGCAATACTCTTGCCAGCCTCGCTGATTTGTATGGTTGCTACCTTTTTCATTTACGATTTGACAATTTACGATTTACTATTTACTATTTATGAGCCTTAAGGATAATAATAGGGTGATGTTCATCTATGACTATTCTCATGGGAGGCTCTTGCTTCAAACCGAATTCCAGACAAGCCTCATCCCAAAGTTGGTGGCTGTCGGTAGTTACCTTAGGAGCTTTGACACTATTCATCACGATGATTCCGTCGTCAGTCAGCACAGTCAGGACTTTTTTCATGATCTCTTTCAGTTCTCCGCCGTGTCCACCGATAAAGACGGCATCGGGAAGCCTCACCCCCGACCCCTCCCCAATAGGGAGGGGAGTAGATAGAAAGTCGCCGATATGCACGTTGATTCCTGGGGCTCCAAACCTGCGGGCGTTCTCATGGATGATGGCCTCACACTCGGGCCGGATCTCAAAGGCCTCAATATGCAAATGAGGGAACTGCAGACGAGCTTCGATGCTGACGCTGCCCGTACAGAAACCAATGTCCCAAAGCACATGTTTTTTAGGTAGGTCGAGGGCCTGAAGTGTCAGCAGGCGGATGGGCATCTTCGTTATCATTTTCTCACGACCATCTAATAACGTAAATGCCTGATCTGGTATGCCGAATGTTCTTTTTCTTAAACACGAATTACCATTAATTGCCCATGAATTATCATTAATTATTTGTGAAAATTCTTGCGTCCCTTTGGTAGCAAGCGGCAGAGCCGAGCGCGTGTTTAATTCGTGGTAATTCGTGTTCAAAATAACGCAGTTGGGCATAGAGAATTCTGTTCGTGCAGCCTCTTCGAGAGAGAGAGTCGTGACCTTTTCAAGGGATGGATTGCCCAGATGTTCGCCTATAGACATCATATAATCGGTGTAGCCATAGTCCAGCATCCGTTGGGCGATGGTGGCTGGGGTGTGCTCTTTGTCTGTCAGCACCCCGATCTTATCAGCCCTTTCGATGAGGGCTTTGTCGAACTCTGGCCAGGGACGGCCTGTGAGCGAAACTATCCGCATATCATGATAAGGCATCACCAGACGATGGGCCAGCATCTGCAAGGAATTGAAGGTCGGATAAACTACGATTTCTACTTCAGGCATTTGAGCTTCGCTCGAATTCAGTCGCGACTCGGCAGAGCTGGAACAAGCTCCGCTCTGCTCTCGCTGCTCCTTCATTTTACGCTTGATGGTATTGGCAAAACCAAAGAAAAGAGGGTCGCCAGAAGCGAAAACGATAAAAAGCCTCCCCCTATCCCCCTCCGAAGAGAGGGGGTGTTGAGTATACTGTTCGAAGACAGCATCGAGTGGAGCTGTGATGTCAATCCACTCCGCACCTTCGGGCAGCAATGGGGCGACAATCTCATGGTGACGTTTGCCGCCAGAAAAAACCTTGCCGTTTTTGATGATTTCCAATACTTCTGGTGGAAACCAAGGCTTGGGATTATCGGTTATTCCTATGACAATAAACTTCATAGCGGTAGCAAATTCTTCACTCTTCATTCTTCACTCTTCACTTTATAGGTCGCGGCCAGGCTTAAGTTGTTCTGCATCGTCGAAAGTGAGAATGGCATTGCAGAGCGTGGCGGCAAGATTTGAACCGCCTTTTCTGCCCTCAACGATGATCTTGGGGATGTTGCGGAAGGGCTTTACCATGTGCTTCGACTCTCGGACATGAACGAAGCCTACAGGCGCTGCAATAATACCTGCCGGATGAGCCTTACCTTTACGAATCAGGTCACAGAGTTCCATGAGGGCCGTTGGTGCATTACCAAAGGCAAAGAGGGCATCGGGGTGCTCCTCGACAGCCAGACGGATACCAGCCTGGGTGCGAGTAAGGAGCCTCCCCCTATCCCCCTCCGAAGAGAGGGGGGACTTTGTCAGTTCTGCTACGCGAGGGTCGGAGAGGTAGCATTTAACCTCAACACCAAGTCGCTGGAGTGCGCCCTTGCGGATGCCACTCGTCACCATCGTCACATCCGTCACTATCGTCTTTAGCGAGCCATCCTTAACCTTATTATATAACGTCTCTACGGCATGGTCATCCGTATAGAGAATCCTTTCCATATCGAAGTCGGCTGTGGTATGGATGGCGTGAAGCAGAGCCCATAGATGGTCTAAAGGATAGTCTTTTCGTCGTAGCTCACCACTGATGGTGCGGAACGACTCGATCATGATATTCTGGCCTTTAGAGTAATTACTCCCCTCGCCATTCGGAGAGGGGTCGGGGGTGAGGCAGTATCCTCTCGGCGTGATTATCTTTCCGTCAGCGATATACGACTGCGAATTCCCAATGAGAATGACTGTAAACATATCTACATCCTCTGGGTCGAACTTTTCCAAGGTCGTTATCTTGATTTCCTGTTCCTCACGACCTGCCTGACGGACATAGCCAACGGGTGTATCAGCAGACCGATTCTTGAGGAAAAGTTCCTGTAGCCGATAGAGTTGCCAATAGCGTCCATGCGACTTAGGATTATAGACAGCCGTTACGAAGTCGCCCACAGCAGCAGCCTTGATTCGTCGTTCGATAACCTCCCAAGGCGTCATCAGGTCAGAGAGTGAGATGATACACATATCGTGGCCAATAGGAGCACCCAATAACGAGGCCGCTTTCTGGAAAGCCGAGATACCAGGTAATGATTCAATCTCGACATCCGATTGATGTGCCTTTTTCATCTCATAAATCAACGGTGCCATGCCATAGAGACCTGCATCGCCACTGGAAATCACCACAACAGTCTTTCCCTGCTCTGCCAACTCAAAAGCCTGCTCTGCCCGTTCACGTTCCCGTTTCATGCCCGTGTCGATGCACTCGCACCCAGGCTTTACATACAGCTTGATGAACTGGAAGTAATATTTATATCCCACGATGGCATTCGCCTCCCGTACTGCCTCCAACACGGCGGGCGTAATGTCTTCCTTGCTGCCAGGACCAATGCCTGCAATTATAATCTTTCCCATATCGGTGACAAAGTTACGAAATTAAAATGAAAAGGAGGCATAATCTCACGACAATCCTCCATTTTCTTGAACTTATATAATAATACACGTATTCATTTCTTGAACTTTACTTTCAATCCTGCCACTATCATGCGGCCTGGGGAGTAGAGGGCATACTTTCGGGTAGAAGAGTCGATGCGACGATCTACTTTGTCGAAAAGATTATCGATGCCGATACTGGGTTCCACGAATGCCCATTTCATACAATCGAAGGTATGTGTGGTGTGGAGGTTCCAGATACCATAGCCAGGGGCATCTTCGTAAGTGCCTGTATAATAGGTCTTGGACTGCAGGCGCCCATTCAGATTGATGTTTAGTCCGTATTTGCCCCAAGTATGATGATAGTTGGCGGCGATGGTGGCGGCATGACGGATGCTGCGTTCCAGCACGCTCCACTCCTCACCGCTCTTAGTCCTTGCATAGGTATAGACGTAGTTGGCAGAGAGGTTAAAGCCCCTGAAAATATTAGCAGAGGCATTGAGCTGTACGCCCTTCACATCGCCCTTATCGCTATTCTGATAGAGGGCGTAACTCACCATCTTGTCTGCCTGGTCCTGCGTCATCTCTGGGAACTCTTTCATAAGCATCGTCCGGCTGGCATCATCTACATCTACATTCTGTTTGACTACCATGTCGTTGATACGGTTGATATAACCCGTCAAACTCACGGCAATCACGTCATCGCGATATTCGGCATTCAGCGAGAAATAATGGCTCTTCTCAGGTTTCAGGTCCTGATTACCAAAACTAATTTGCGGCTTGCCACGATTCACCGAGAAATAGTGGTAATAGAGCTCATCGAGACCGGGTGTACGGAAACCAGCGGAGTAAGTAGCACGGAAGCGGAAATTTCCTGGGGCATACATCAACGTGGCCTTTGGTGTCAAGTGGTTATTAAATGTTTGGTGGTGGGTCAGACGAAGCCCGATAGTAACCGTGAGATCTTTCAAAAACTTCTGCTCGTGCTGTGCATAGGCAGCAAGGGTATAGACATTCTGGTCGATATTGCCCGAGGTAGCCGTAAGATAGTCTTTGCGCCAGTCGGCACCGAAAATCGTTGTAGCCTCACCCCCGGCCCCTCTCCCAAAGAGAGGGGAGTGATGGAGGATGCCCTTGAGTTCGCCCTCCATCATCCGTTGTTTCTTTGACTGGACATAGTCGCCGATGGCATTAGTCTTGGTTTCCACATCATACTCCTTGCCATACCGGAAACGGTCTACGGTGAAGTCGGCCTGCAGGCTATTGCGACTTGTAAATTTGTAGATTCCGCCTACGTTCCAACGGAAGCCCTTATAACGCATTTCGTAGTCGGTACCACCTGTGATGTCTGAGCGGGTCTCAGGGCGGTCGGTGATTTTATATGAATAGTCTAACCCCGCATTCAGCGCCAGATGCTGATTAGGGTTGTAGGTGAATTTCTGTCCGAAGATGTTTGAGCGATAGCCCGTGAACAAGGGGGCTATCGTCTGTTGGGTTTCAGTATCAGAACCTTTGACGTATTCAAGGTCCGTAGTCTGATAGCTGTCGGCACGGTCGTGGGTAAACGAGGTATAGGAGCCGAAGCCGTTTTTGTAGATGTCGAGGCTGACGGCCTCTGTTAACACGCCATGTCCACTGATATGGGTATCGCTGGTGATGCCGACGAGCTGCTGTGTGGGCTGGTCGGTGATGATATTGATGACCCCTGCGATGGCATCAGAGCCATAGAGTGACGAAGCGGCTCCATCGAGCACCTCGATACGTTTCACACGGCTCATGTTGATACGGTTCAGGTCTACATTATTGGAGATGTCGCCTGAGAGTTTCTGACCATTTATCAGAATAAGGATGTATTTGTTACCCAGTCCGTTCAGGCGCAGGAAGGTGCCTATCGAGTTGGGTGCCATCGAGACCTGCGGCATCATGCGTGTCAGAGCGGCGTCGAAGGTGCTGATACCCTGCTCGCGAAATTCCTGAGAAGAGAGCACATGGACTGGTGTAGCGGTAGATTTCAGACGCTGGTGATGGCCAGAGCCTGTGACTACCACAGGGTTCAGATTATAGGTACGATTGATTACCGATGAGTCTTTGCGAGTCATCGTGTGAATTTGGGGGAAAGCGGCACTCCCCGAAAGGAGTGCCACCACGAGAGATAAAAGTTTCTTATTCATGGTCAGAATGACTCATGCTTATTTTGTCAAGAGAGAATTACTTACTCAGGATTCTTGGAGTGATAGTAGTCGAGAGGTTCACCATTGATGGCTGCCTCCGTGTGGTTCATCCAAATATTACGGATGGAGGGTAATTCCAGCAGACCCTTTTCAATCATCGTGCTGTTGTCACAGGTATAGCCAAGATGCTGGAAATACATCTTCCAAGAAGTATCCTCCACCTCACCTTCATCATTAGGAGTGAAGCCTACGCCCTCTTCCCAGTTGTCGTCATCGTCGCCAGCCATATCGTTATGACCATGATCACCGTCGATAGACATCAAGGGCGCGCAATAAACCTTACCACTGGCGAAACCAGCTGCCTGCATACGAGCATAGACATTGGTCTTAAAGTTCTCCATCATGTCAACAGTTCCTACGAAGTAGCTCTTGCTGTAGGTCTGCAGAGCCTTTTCCAACTCCGTATAGCGAATGTTAGCTTTATAGGTATCGTACTCATCAGGATTACCATGACCCATGAAGGCAACCACACCGTCGGCAGCTTGTGTCTTGAACAGCTCGTTCAACTCCTTGGCCACAGCTGGCACATCCTCTTCTTTACTCTGAAGCAGGGGCACACCAAGTCTCAGGGTTACACCAGCCAGATAGTCATCGTTCAAGTCACCGTTAGCATTGTTGGCAAAGTCCTTGATGTAGTTGATAACACGTGTGTACTCCTCACCAGGAATCACCTGAAGAGACTGTACCACAATTTCGCTATACATTACGTCCTTGTCGGCAAAAGCATTGAGCCAGAAGGGAGGGGCATAATAGTTACGGGTGACACCGTTCTCACCGGCAGCGGCACGGTTGATACAGATGGCTGACGAGTAGCTCAGGAACACGTCGTAGTCATCCTTGAAACGAGCATCTTTCCTGTAAGCCTCAATCGTTGCATCGAAAGCATTGAATCCCTGCTCCCATGTACAACCGAAAGCGACAAGCAGAATCACCTTGTCATGCTTTTTCTTGTCTTTAACATCAGCGGTTACCAAAGCCTGGTAGCGCGACCAGTTGTTTTCGGCTGCCACCAAGGTGTCCTTCTTAACTACCGTGACGGTGTCTTTCTTCTCAACATACCTGATTTCAGGTTCATCGTCATTACCACAAGCCATAAAGCTTGTCATTGCGAACAGGCCTACAAAGGCCAGTGCAAAAAACTTACTCTTGTTCATTTTCGTTTGATTTGGAATTAAATTTGTTATTGTTAGAAAATCTCAGTTTCTTTCCATTTGTAAGGCGCACGGTCAGGCGTGCATAGACCGTCCGTCCTGGTGTCGTAGTACCCAGATGCAGACCGTGATAGGTTCGGTCTACATAGTTGAATATATTATCAATGCCCGCTTCTGCCTGTAGCAGCAGTTTATTACTGAGGGGAAACTCGTGGTTGGTGGAAAAGCGCCACGTCTGGTAACCCTTGCCGTTGCCATTAATCTGATAGTAACGTGTACTCGACATACGTCCATAGATGCCTACTCCCAACTGATAGCCAGAGCGGAAGGGATGACTCCAGGTGGCAAACCAACTGCCTTTGTGATGTGCCGTGCCATCAATCACCACATCCACCAGTTTCTCGTGAGTGGAGTCGTATTTCTTCGCGTCTGTGTCCAGATAGCTGTAACTGGCTCCCATCATCCATTCACCATTCAACCGATAGCGAATGCTGACATCGACGCCTTTGGTTTCTGCCGTTTCCAGATTCTGATACTGGCGCGTCTTTCTGGGATCATATGTCACGATATATTCTGCGGGAGCCTGTGTATTGGGAATCGTCACCAGTGTGATCATATCATCCAATCTATTCAGATAGCCTGTAACGGTCATGTTCAAGCCCTTCCAATTGCATTCAGCACTCATGGAATAGTAGTTTGAGGTCTGTGGCTTCAGATTCTCGTTACCTAAATAAAGATAAGTGGCATTCATATACTTCACATAGCGGTAACGCTGCTCCTTAGGTGTTGGTGTCTTGAATCCCTGACTCCAGTTGGCACGAAGGCATACGTTTTCGCCTAATGAGAGCATTCCGGAGACTTTCGGTGTGAGATGCCAGCCAAACTGTCCGTTGTGGTTCATGCGAAGACCTGCCGTGATGTTAGCACCCACCTGTTCGCTAAATGAATAATGCCATTCGTCTTGCACGTAAGCTGCTTCTGTATGATCCTTGGCCTTTCCGTTTTTTACGCGCATGGGGGCTTTCAGGTAGTCGTAACGCCACTCTACTCCTGCACTCAGTCTATTGCCATAAGGTAGTGTGATTATTCCCTTCAGGTGAGCCATCGTCCTGCGCTGGTCACTCTGCAGTTCCTCGTCATCTGGGAAATAGGGATAGTAGGGGGTGAATTTTCCGTTAGGGTCGAAGCCATCCGTCAACGTGATGGCGGTATAATAATAGTAGTATGCATGCCTGTCCCAATTCAAGTCGAGTGTCACCTGATCGGTCTTGTTCAGCTTCCATTTGCCACCGGCAGCCACGCTCTGGTTGCGATATTCCATGTCGTAGGTCTTCACATCCACAGCAGGATATTTGCCAGAGGGGCGATAGATGCGCTTCCAGTAGGTTGACCCCTCTGCATAAAGCTCAAGGTTCTTGGTCGGCTCGTAAGTCAGTCGCTCAGACACCTGCCAGTTAGTATGACGGTTCACGGTCATATTCTTTGAGTCGGTAATCAGGAATTCCGTCTGTCGAGGGTCTTCCGTTGCCGTATTCTGCCAGCCGTCAGAGTGTTGCAGTTGGAAGTTTGAATAGCTCTTCACCTTTCCTATAGCCAGTCCAAAGCCATTGTGCTGACGCACGTCGCCATAGCTGCCTATAAGGGTACTGTTTTCCGCCAGCAGTCCCTCGTTGTGCTTCTTCGTAATGATATTGATTACACCTGCAATGGCATCCGATCCATACAATGCACTCGAAGCTCCCTTCACGATTTCTATCTTCTCGATATTCTGAGGATCTATCAGACTTAAGTCGTTCTGCCCACCAACGTCACCATGAATGCGCTTGCCATCGATAAGAATGAGAATATAGTCATTACCCAGACCGTTCATCTGTATCTGCGAACCCATATCATCTTGTGAGAAACCAAACGAGGCAGACAGTCCAGACAAGATATCCTCCAGACTCTTTCCACCGTAGTTGCGGAGCATCTTCCGGGTAATCACCTCCGTCTGCACTGGTGCACTCTTCAGCAGGTGCTGAGTGCCGGTACCCGTCACCACCACTTCCTGCAACGAGTCAGAGCGCCAGATGTCACTCTGTGCCTCGACAGATACCGCTACGCATAAAGCCAGCAGACCCACTGTCAATTTCTTCATCATATTAACATGTCCCTTTTCGTTTCCGCATATTCCTGTGCGGCCGTCATTTTGATAAAAGCGGTAGCAAATTTTTCACTTTTCACTATTCACTTTTCACTTATTAGGCAGGTCTTCTGACTTTCCCCAGTCTGCTTTACCTTCCCGATTATCCAAGTGGTTTCAGAGCGGTAGCAAATTCTTCACTCTTCACTTTTCACTTTAATCAGTGGCGTTATACAAGCAGACCCATTTAAGGGGGATTACAGCTGCAGGTACAGTTCCGGACTCTCACCGAATTCCCTTACATCATGGCGGCTACTGCCACCAGATTGCCTTATTCGGTTGCAAAGGTACGAATAATTTATGAATAAACTAATATTTTCCAATTTTTTTTGTACTTTTGCACCCATGAAGATTCAATTCCTCATTGCAGCACCTACTAGTGCCTCGGGCAAAACAACAATTGCACGGGGACTGATGGCGTTGTTGACAATGAAAGGTTACAAGGTACAACCTTTCAAGTGCGGCCCTGACTATATCGACACTAAATTCCATGAAGCCGTATGTGGCCGTCCCAGCATTAATCTCGACACATTTATGGCTTCAAAAGAGCATGTGAAGGAACTTTTCGGGAGATATGGTGCAGATGCCGATATCTGCATTGTAGAAGGTATGATGGGTTTGTTCGATGGTTATGACCGTGACAAAGGTTCATCGGCAGAGATTGCCTCTACATTAGGGATTCCCGTGATGCTGGTGGTGGATGCCAAGTCGGCAGCCTACTCGATGGCACCGCTGTTGCAGGGGTTCATCAACTTCCGAAAAGATGTGCGCATCTGTGGTGTCATATTTAATAAGGTAGGATCGGAAAAGCATTTCCGTATGCTTCAGCAGGTGTGCGAAGACCTGCATATTGAGTGCTTCGGCTATTTGCCTAAGTCACCCGCTCTGGAACAAGGTTCACGCTATCTGGGTCTGGACTTTAGCCTCACCTCCACCCCCTCTCCTGTTGGAGAGGGGAGTAGTTACTTCTCGACCATTGCAGACAACATACTCGCCAAATTATCACCAGTTTCGCTATATACTCCCCTCGCCCATGGGAGAGGGGACGGAGGTGAGGCTCTTATCGCCAGGAATGCGGAGTCGTTCTCCTTTATTTATCAGGAGACGATAGACTGTTTTGAGGATGTCCGATTCTTCGACCCTGAGACGGAGGTGCCTGCATTGGAGGATGCCGATCTGCTCTATCTGCCTGGCGGCTATCCGGAAAAGCATCTGGAGGCACTGGTGAAGAATGAAGCTTGCCGCAAGGCCATCAAGGATTACGCTGAGCAGGGTGGAAGAATTGTTGCGGAATGTGGGGGCATGATGTATCTCTGCAAGAAAATTGTAACTGATGAGGGAGAGTATCCCATGTGTGGCGTACTACCCTACTCTATAACGGCTCGCAAGGCAGATCGCAAACTGTCTTTGGGTTATCGCAGGTTTACGCTTGATGATAAGGAGTATCGGGGACACGAGTTCCACTATACGCAGTTCTTTTCGGAGAAAAGCGGCAAAGCCGAGCGCATGGGTGAAAAGCCACAGTCAGTTACGCAGGTTTATAATGCCAAGGGCGAGCCTGTGGATACACCAGTGTTCAAGTATAAGAATGTGCTGGCGAGCTATACCCACTTAGCCTCCCCCTATCCCCCTCCAAGTAGAGGGGGGACTCTGATGCATAGCGTTCTCCCCTCCCTACATGGAGAGGGGTCGGGGGAGAGGCTCCATCCTATCATGTTGGCAGGAACGGGTAGTGACGTAGGCAAAAGCGTGATTGCAACAGCCTTGTGTCGTATTTTCAAGCAAGATGGCTACAACCCTGCTCCTTTCAAGGCTCAGAACATGGCACTCAACAGCTATGCCACACCAGAAGGCTTGGAGATTGGGCGTGCTCAGGCTGTGCAGGCTGAGGCTGCTGGCATCCCCTGTCATACAGACATGAATCCCTTGCTGCTGAAGCCACAGAGCGACCATACGTCACAAGTAGTACTGAATGGCAAGCCCATTGGTAATAAGAATGCGTATGACTACTGGAGAGCCTCCCTACTTGGGGAGGGGTTGGGGGAGAGGCTTGACTTTCGTGCAGAAGTCTGCGCAGCATTCGACCGATTGGCAGCCCGCTTTAATCCCATCGTAATGGAGGGGGCAGGAAGTATCTCCGAAATAAACCTCCGTGATACAGACTTGGTGAATCTTCCGATGGCCCGTCATGCTAACGCCGATGTCGTTTTGGTGGGCGATATCGATCGTGGAGGCGTGTTTGCCTCCGTTTATGGCAGTATCATGTTGCAGACACCCGAAGACCGTCAGCGCATCAAGGGTATTATCATCAATAAGTTCCGTGGTGATATGCGACTCTTCGAGGAAGGCCGGAAGATGCTGGAGGATATCTGTGGCGTGCCTGTCTTGGGGGTCGTACCTTATTATAAAGATATATTTATCGAGGAAGAGGATAGCGTTAGCTTGGAGAAAAAGCAGCACGAGTTGGCAGAGGGAAAGGTGAATGTTGCGGTGGTGCTATTGCGTCATATCAGTAACTTTACCGACTTCGATACGTTGGAGCGTGACTCTCGCGTCAACCTCTTCTATACAAATAATGTGTCAGACATCAGTCGGGCTGACATCATCATCCTGCCTGGCACTAAAGCAACACTTGATGACCTTCTGGAGTTGCGTCGCAATGGTTGTGCGCAGGCCATCATCCGTGCCCATCGTGACGGAAAGATGGTGATTGGTATCTGTGGCGGCTATCAGATGCTGGGGCAAACCATCAGCGACCCCGACGGCATTGAGGGCACTATCGCCAAACTGCCAGGCCTTGGTCTATTACCTATCCATACCACCATGACTCATGAAAAGACCACTCAACAAGTCACCTTCCAATTCGAAGGTCAGGCGTGTCAGGGCTATGAGATTCATCAAGGCGTGAGCGATACTGACCAATCCATCCTGCAGACTGATCATTGTATTGGAACCTATATTCATGGTTTCCTCGATAATGCTCCTGTCATAGAATACTTGTTGAGTGAAAAAGGAAAAGTGAAAAGTGAAAAATTTGCTACCGCAGTCAACTACTCTGATTTCAAGGAACAGCAATACGACAAATTAGCTGAGCATATTCGTAAGTATGTAGATATTCCGCGACTCTATCAAATTCTGCAAGGCGATGATTAAAGGGCACGGTGACGATACATATCAATATGAAGGCATCATGAGCGATTTCTCGTCGAACATCTGCGTTCATGACAGCCATCGGGAATTGATGAAGCATCTTGCTGCTCATCCAGAGCTGATTAGTCATTATCCGGAGCCTGAGGCATGGTCGCTGGAGAAAATGATAGCCGAACGCCACAAAATAGACCCGCAACAAGTTATCGTAACGAGTGGTGCTACGGAGGCCATCTATCTGATAGCACAGACTTTCGGCATGCAGCCCGTCATTCCTATTCCAACATTCAGCGAGTATGAAGATGCTTGCAATATGTTTCCGCGTTCTGCAGAAGTTGCTGATATAGGTTCGAGAAACAAGAGACAGAAAACGATGCTTTGGTTATGTAACCCAAATAATCCCACTGGTGAGGTCTACGATCAACTATACATCGACAGGATGATGGCTGAATACGATTTGCTGGTGCTGGACCTCAGTTATGAGAACTACACAGATGCTCATATCATGAATCCACGCTGGGGATGTCGCACGCCCTATTCTGTTCAGATCCATTCCATGACGAAAAGCTATGCCGTACCTGGATTACGATTGGGCTATATCACTGCTCATGAAAGTTTAACTTCACAAATACGTCAGCATCTACGTCCTTGGAGTGTATCTGCACTTGCATTAGAGGCTGGAAAGTTCCTCCTTAAACACGATGAACTCCTCTGCAAGCCTGATCTTCACGAGGCGCAGCGACTTGCAAAAGAACTGGAGCAGATATGGGGTGTTGTAGTAACGCCTACTCAGACAAACTATATGTTATGTCGGCTGGTACATCATACTGCCGCAGAACTGAAAGACTATTTGGCACGAGAGCATCATATGCTGATTCGCGATGCTTCGAACTTTAAAGGACTCACACCTCATTATTTCCGTGTTGCAGCCCAAACACCATCAGAGAACGATGCATTAGTAGATGCAATCAGAAAATTTATGGAAGAATAGGTATGGCGGCAGCAGATTTTTCACTTTTCATTTTTCCCCTTTCCCTTCTCATAGGTTGGTTGCTTGACCTCTTATTAGGCGACCCTTCGTGGCTGCCCCATCCTGTCGTGGGGTTTGGCAAGATGATTGCCTTTGGCGAACGCCACCTGAACAAGGGAAACCATCGCAAACTGAAGGGAGCTATAATGACTATTTTCCTCATTGCACTCGTCTTTTCCGCTGTCTGGCTAATCCGTCGAGTATTGTATCTACTCCCCTCGCCCTTTGGAGAGGGGCTGGGGGTGAGGCTTTTCTTCGATACTGTTATCATTTTCTATTGTCTGGCCGGAACGACGTTGATCCGCGAGGTTCGCGAGGTCTTCCTTGCTGTGGATCGTTCCTTGGATGAAGGACGGAAGCAGGTGGCTCGTATTGTAGGACGCGACACCTCAGAACTCTCTGCCCAAGAGGTTCGTACGGCAGCCTTGGAAACGCTGGCAGAGAATCTGAGCGATGGTGTGATAGCCCCACTATTCTGGTTGGCCATCGGCGGTGTACCTGCAATGGTGGCCTATAAGATGGTGAACACGCTCGACTCGATGATAGGCTATCGCACAGAGCGTTATAAAGACTTCGGCTGTTGGGCTGCCCGTATCGACGATGTCGCAAATTATATCCCCGCCCGCATCACGGCACTGTTGATGATAGCCCCCCTCTTATCCCCCCGACTGGGGGGAAGGCTCTGGGCGCAAAAACTCCTCCCTCAATCGGGGGAGGTTAGGAGGGGGCTTCTTCGTTTCGTCCGTCGCTACGGACGAATGCATGCTTCGCCCAATAGCGGCTATCCTGAGGCAGCTCTGGCAGGCATCCTCGACTGTCGTTTTGGAGGCCCTCACTATTATTTCGGAGAATTATTCGACAAACCCTATATTGGCGAAAATGCTCGCGAGTTGACCACTGCTGACATGCAGAAGGCTGTCCGCATCAACCGCACGGCAGAAGTGCTCGCCATCGTCATCATAATTGTCATTTACTGCCTATGAAGAAAGTGATATTGATAACAGGCGGAGCCCGTTCAGGCAAAAGCCGCTACGCTGAGGAACTTGCTCTGTCGCTGAGCAAAAGTCCCGTCTATGTGGCTACGGCTCATGTGTGGGACGAGGAGTTCCGTGAACGAGTAAAAAAACATCAGGAACGCCGCGGCCCTGAGTGGACGAACATCGAGGAGGAGATGTTGCTGAGTCGTCACGACCTGACAGGGCGTGTGGCCGTCATCGACTGTGTCACGCTCTGGTGTACCAATTATTTCTTCCAGATGCAGGAGGTTGATACCGCTCTCGAAGCCCTCAAGACTGAGTTCGACAAGTTTACGGCCAAGGATGCTACCTATATCTTCGTGACCAACGAGATTGGTATGGGCGGTGTGAGCGATAATGCCGTACAACGTAAGTTTACCGACTTGCAAGGTTGGATGAACCAATACGTGGCCAGCAAGGCAGACGAGGTGATACTGATGGTGAGTGGAATACCGGTTAAAGTGAAGGTCGCGATTAAGTGAGAGCAGAGCTAAGCTTGCTTAAGCTATGCCGAACGAAAGCGAGCTCGATGTGAAACATCAATAGTGAAATGTGAAAAATTTGCTACCGCATGACAAGAACATTTAAGATAGAAAGGCCTGACGAAAGGTTGCGGCCTGCCATTCAGGACAAGATAGATAACCTGAACAAACCCAAAGGTTCGTTGGGTGTGCTGGAGGAACTGGCGATGCAGGTGTGTCTGATCCAGCAGACGCTCACACCTTCGTTGGCTCATCCCTGCCATCTGCTCTTGGGTGGCGATCATGGCATAGAGCGCGAGGGTGTCAGCGTGTCACCAAGAGAGGTAACCTGGCAGCAGATGATCAACTTCACCCGTGGTGGAGGTGGTGTGAATATGTTCTGTCGTCAGCATGGTTTTAAATTGCACATCGTCGATGTGGGTGTGGATTACGACTTTTTGAGTGAAAAAGGAAAAGTGAAAAGTGAAAAATTTGCTACCGCCACGTTGCCTATCATCGACCGCAAGATAGCGCGAGGTACGCGCAACTTCCTCTATGAACCTGCGATGACGGAGGAAGAGTTTGACAAAGCTATCGAAGTAGGAATTTCATTAGTAGATGATTGTATTGCTGAGGGTTGTCGGGTGCTTTGCATCGGCGAGATGGGTATCGGCAACACATCGCCATCCAGCATCTGGATGAGTCTCTTCTGCAATATTCCTCTCGACGAGTGTATTGGTGCTGGTGCCGGACTCGACTCCCCTGGCATCCGCCATAAGCGCGAAGTGCTGGCTAAGGCTGTTGAAAGGTTTCGTCTCCTCCCCCCATTGGGGAAGGTCGGGAGGGGGCTCCTCTCTTACTTCGGCGGCTTCGAGATGATTGCGGCTATCGGAGCCATGTTGCGAGCAGCTGAGCAGCACCTTATTATATTAGTAGACGGCTTCATCATGACGGCCTGTGCGCTTGCCGCCTGTCGGCTCTATCCTGAAGCACAGAGCTATATGGTCTTCGGACATTGTGGTGACGAGAGTGGACATCGTCATATGCTCGATGCGATGGGTGCCAAGCCGTTACTCTCATTAGGTTTGAGATTAGGCGAGGGTACTGGTGCCCTCTGTGCTTTTCCTATCCTCGACTCTGCTGTACGTATGATTAACGAAATGAATAACTTCGACAATGGAAATATCACTAAATACTTCTAAGTTCTACGACCGCCTTTGGGCGGCACTTATTTTCTTCACCCGTCTGCCTTTCTGGCGTATCTATCAGCCACCCAAGGAAGCCTATCAGGGTGTTGTGGAATTCTGGCCGCTGGCAGGTTGGCTCACGGCAGGGGTGATGGCGGGCGTGCTCTATGGCGCGTCGATGGTATTCAACTATGAGATTGCCATCGTGTTGGCCATCGTCAGTCGTTTGCTGTTGACAGGCGCCCTGCATGAAGACGGGTTGGCCGACTTCTTCGACGGTTTCGGAGGCGGTGGGCGAGACCGTCAACGCATCCTCGACATCATGAAGGATTCGCACATTGGCACCTATGGTGTACTGGCACTCATTGTCTATTTTGCATTGCTTTTCTTTGCCCTCCATTCCCTGGCACCCGCTGACGCCGCACTGGCTATCCTCGCCGTTGACCCATACGCCAAGATGGTGAGCGCCCAAGTGATACAGATAATGCCGTATGCCCGCACGGAAGAGACGGCCAAGAACAAGACCGTCTATCGTAAGATTTCTGTAGCTGCTGGTATTGGTCTCGCCGTACAAGGTCTGCTGCCCATCGGCCTCTATCTCTGGTGGATGCAAGGCCGTCTGGATTGGAGTTCGCTTATCTTCTTGCCTTGCCTGACAATGTATTTCCTCTACCTCTTCATCTGGCATCGATTGCGTGGATATACGGGAGACTGTTGTGGTGCCCTCTTCCTGCTCATAGAACTCTCTGCCTATCTCATAGTCTCTTATTATCTTGCCTAAAATCAGATGACGATGCCGTCCTCCACCTTGCCAGAAATATAGACCGAAGGATCGGAGTAGAACTATTATAAATATAGAAAAAAAAATCCCCAAAAAATGCTCCGCAAATTCATGGAAATGCACTGTACAAGGGCAAAGTACTGCGGAGCATTTTCTACTACACGTCTTACAGTCTTTGCTTCAAAACGCCTCCAATCCCCCATGATTGTTGTACCAGTTTTATCATCTACAAACCATTCTTTTATCGTAAATAGCCTCATTATTATCTTTTGACTTAAGCGGTAAAACCTTTCGACTTAAGTCGTAAAATCTTTTGACTTAAGTCGTAAAATCTTTTGACTTAAGTCGTAAAGTAATACATTGCTTATTTATCACTTCCATCAACCCTATTTACACAAACAAAGAATACATCTGACTACCAAGAACCACCGAATTACAAGCCTCTTGCCAACCCTACGAAATGCTCCGCACTTATATCGCTGTAAGCCAGCATTTTACCTTATTTTGTGGAGAAAGAGGTTCGTAGGGTTTTGAAGTCTGGTGGTCATTTCGCCATCATAGGGGCTTGCTACCTTTGCACTGAGAAAATCGTTAAGAACCCGATGGGAATGTCAAGAATTGAAAGGCGACAAAGCAGGGAGAAGATGGATATAGATGATTTGATTTTAGAAATTGAGCCTATTAACAGAAGTGATGGAATTCATTTTAAAATATAGTTTCAATAGAAATCTCTATTTTTGCAATCAAATTATTAGAATGAATTGGTAGGATAAAAGAGGATTTGAAGCCCCCAAGAGATGGGTAGATTATTTCATGAAGAGTTTGAGTCTTTGTAAGCTGCCATTCATCAATTTATGAAATAATCTAAATTTTTTTGGCTTTATCAAAAGAAAAATGTACCTTTGCACTAGATTTTGCATCAAGAGTGCTTAAATGCACACCAACCGGCCTCGGTTCATGTCGTTGGCAGCGGTGGTAAAGAGATGCGAGTTAGGAAGATAATTCTTCATTTAACTAAATGTAAACGATATGAACTACAAGAGAATTGTACTTAATGAACCGCATGCCTCTATAGAAGGCTTGTATGACAACCAACTGAGTTTCTGGAACATTGATGAGCACTTCATCAATGACATTGTGTTGAAATGGACTGATTGGCACACCGATTATCTGTTTCATGGTTACGGAGGCGATAATATCAGAACCGTTAGATTCCCTTATTCTCGATTTATCGTCGATGCTGAACGATTATGGAATGACCCTCTGGAAGAGCATGGGCAGGGAATTATTTATAAACAGTTCGAGGGCTATTCGCGTAATGTTCCGAAGGAGAATGAGAAACAACTGCTTGGCTTGTGGCATTGGCACCAGCATCGATTGAGAAATTGTCTTTGTGAAGATGCGCTTCTTCTGGATTGTCACTCTTTTCCTTCTGAAATGGGTGATATTGACATCTGCATCGGATTCAATGAAGACTGGTCAAAACCCCATAAGGAAACGGTTGAATTAGCCGTCAATCTCTTTGAAGACAATAGTTATATGGTGGGCATCAATGAACCGTATAGCAATTCAGAAACGCCAGAGTGCCCATTTCAGTACCAATCTATGATGCTGGAGGTTAACAAGAAAACGTATATGGAAGAAGGTTCACTCCATCTGAAAACCAATAACGCATATAGAAAGAGTGTACACGAACTGATGATGACTCTTCTCTCTCAATTATCTAAATAGAACGCATTGAAATATGGTAACAAAGAAGATTGAGAATTGCAATTATGTGATGTTCCCACGTCTGCAAAGACCAGGGCTGAAGCCACAACATGTTGAGCATAATCTTTTTGTGGCTGAATTGAAACATGTAGAAGGTCATGGTGACTATTGGTTACTGTATCAACAAGCCAAGCCCCATCTGGTGGTACATGTTCAGTTACCAAAGACTGAGGCAGAGTTTGACAACATACTCGGTTTTTGTCTGGGAGAAAATCATTGGTGTGACTATATTGAGGGCAATTTGTCGTTCATCTGTGTCATTGCTGGCTTCAATGCCTCAGAACTTACACCTAAGTATCCTGATTTCATTAAAGAAAGAGTTTATGCTTTATATGATGCCGTATATTGGTGGAATGAGTATGGGAAAGAGTGCTTTTCTATTAAATAATGTGTAAATTGCGAGATTAATCACATGATTTTCGAAAATAATGGCTAACTTTGCAGATTAATGAAATATCAACGGATGAATCAAGATATACGCAAACTGGTTGAGAAGTACGAGGCAGATAGGAATATGTATCTGACCGACCGCTACAATGAGACACAGGTGAGGAGTGATTTCCTTGACCCACTTTTTGAATTGTTGGGTTGGGACATCAAAAACAGGGCAGGAAGACCCACTAATGAACGTGAAGTGATTTTAGAGGAGCCATTGAAGGCTGGTGCTTCGGAAAACACGAAGAAGCCTGACTATACATTCCGCTTGTTTGCAGAACGCAGGTTCTTCCTTGAAGCAAAGAAACCGTGTGTGCATATCAATGATGTTGATGCCCCTGCGCGTCAAGCTCGTCGTTATGGATATACAGCAAACCTGAAAATCTCTGTGCTGTCGAATTTCGAGTACCTGATGATATATGATGCCTCTGTTAAAGTGGAGGAAACGGACACTAACCAAAAGGCACTCATTAAGAAGTACCACTATACGGAGTACGAGGAAAAGTTTGAAGAACTTCAACGTTTACTTGGTAAGGAGTCGGTGTATTCTGGCCAGTTTGATGAAGAGTGGAAGGATATTGAGGTTCGCTTGAAACAATGGTCTGTTGACAAACAGTTTCTAAAGCAAATTAATGAATGGCGTTTGCTGCTTGGCAGGGAGATTCTCAATGCAGAACCGACAATAGATATGGATCTTTTGGGCGATGAGGTACAAAGCTATATCAATAAGATTCTTTTCCTTCGTGTTTGTGAGGACAGAAACATCGAGACCTACAAGGATCTGTTAGCAATAGCAGATGGCGGTAATTTCGATAAGCTTTTGGAAAAGTTCAGAAAGGCCGACACAAAATATAACTCAGGCTTGTTTGACCAAGCTCTTTCAGAACAAGTAGTATGTAATGCCAGTTCTGCTTTCTGGACGATCATCCGTCAGTTGTACTTCCCCGAAAGTCCATATTCATTCAGTGTATTCTCATCTGATATCTTGGGTCATATTTACGAAATCTTCATTGCCGAGAAGCATAATTGTATTAAAAAGAGTGTTTTTCTTCCCAAAAATTTGGATAATTGGAATAAATATATTACTTTTGCGGCATGAACGACAGAATTAGAGCAGCAACATATACGAAGGAGTTTGACGAATACTATCAAAGCTTGCCTCAGAAGATAAAAGACAAATATGATTATGTATTCGAAATCATGCTGACAAAATACGTTGTCAGTACGAAGTTTGTCAAGCGTCTTGAGAAAACGGAGTTCTATGAAATGCGCGTGTCTGTTGGCAACAATGAGTATCGGTCCGTGTTATTTGCCATTGACGCAGACAATTTTATGGAATGTCATCGTATGGTGATGCTCAACTCTTTTGTTGAAAAGGGTACGAAGCAGTACCCTGCCGAGATTAAGAAAGCAGAACGACTATTAAAAGAATGGGAGGACAATTTATGATAAAGATTAGTGATGAAAAGTGGGCAAAGTTGCCACAAATAGATGACCGCCTGACTGAAAAGTATGGTCCTGTAGGTTCACCGTCGCGTAAGGAGTTTCAGGCGAAGGCAGAAGCTTGGTATTATTCAGAATTGCTACGTGATGAACGCAAACGTCAGAAATTGACGCAACAAGAATTAGGTGAGCGTATTGGCAAGAAGAGAGAGTATATATCTTCCCTGGAACAAGGCAAGACGGATATGCAGCTCTCAACTTTCATGCTTATAGCCAAAGCACTGGGGTTGAAGTTCTCTTTAGTCGTTGGTTAGATGAATACTCAAATGTCATTTGAAGAATTAGAAAAGCTATGGAATGAGTTTGAGGATGTGCCCATTGATAAGGATGAGTGCATAGAGGAGGATTTCTATATTTGGGAGAAAGGAACTGATAGACATCATATATGGCATTGGTTTGATGAAAGATGCCCTAATTGTCTGGCAAAAGATCTGATGGGCTTATAATAGAGTTGATTATGGCAAAGACAATAACGATATACGTCCAGTTGAATGATGCAACTTTACAAGGGCGTAGAAGTTTGAAGTTGTCAGGCAGCACATGCAGGCTTGGCATTGTTCCTAAAGATTTGATGAGAAACACCTTGTCAAACCCCAAGTTGAATGAGCAGATGCTTGACAAATATTCATTTTATATGCTATTGTCTGATAGCAGTGTTGGTGTATATAGTGTGTATATTGGAAAGGCACGTAGTTTCTCTGAACGAGTTCTTAGTCATCTACGCGAGAAGCCAAACTGGCATACAGCACTGGTGTTTAATTCCTCTGACCCAGGCTTCTTGACAGATACCGAAATCAACTACCTTGAACATCTTGGTATTAAACTTGCCAAGGAACTTCATCCAGAATTAACGGAAAATGCCGTTGTTCCAGCTAAGCCGGCAATATCTCCAGAGCGAGAAGACGAAATAGACGAATTCTTTGAGGACATTAAATTGCTCACAGGGTTCTATGGATGCTCAGTTTTTGAGGAACCTGTTTCTATTGAGACCACATCTCCAACAGAGAAGCCTTTCACACTTTCAATTCCTTTGGAGCCAGAAAGAGAGCCAAGTGTACGCATTACGCCACTTGACAAGGAGAACATGAAAAAGTTCTACCCGTTCCATATTGACAAACCTAAGGGTGTCGATGCCAACCTGTTTTACAACCATGAAGAAAATCGTTACATCATTGCCAAGGATAGCATCATAAAAGCGTGTGACGGAGAGATTCGTCCCAATTTACTCCGCATGCGCCAAGAGGTAATGTCCAATCCAGAGTTGTCGGAGCAGAATGGTGATTTCTGTAAACTGAAAACTGACATCGAACTTCTGAAATCTTCACGCTCCGACTCTGCAAGTTTCTGCACAGGTGTATCAACTAATGGTAACAAGGCATGGGTTGACAGTCTAGGGCGAATGTTTAAGGAGGTGTTCCCCAAATGAGGCGCCCAATGAGGAACTCGATAAAGCAGATGGTCAACCCACCATTTATCCGCTATCAATATTATGATGAAGGACAACAGACATTAGCTGGCGAAATATTCAAGAAAGCAGGGCTTAAGCGTTCCAAACTGACCAACGCGTGGGTGACATTTGTCGTTGGATGTAGTTTACTACTGAAAGAAACAGGAAAGATGGGGTTTGTTATCCCGTCTGAACTCCTTCAAGTGACTTACGCCCAACAGCTTCGAAAGTATCTGGCTACATCGTTCAATAAGATAAACATTATTTCTTTTGAGAATCTGGTATTTGAGGAAATCCAGCAAGAGGTAGTACTTTTGTTGTGCGAACGTACAGGCACAGGAGAGCACCTGATAGAACATATTGAGGTGAAGGATGCAGAGGCATTACGACAGCTTGATCCTCATCGTCTGAACCTCCCCACCAAGCAGATAGATTTCCATGCAGACAAATGGACTTACTACTTCCTTGACAAAGAGGAACTGGATTTCCTAAAGAAGATCAGGGTTGATGATATGCCAAAGATTGGAACTTATGCTGATGTCGAGGTTGGTATCACGACAGGTTCCAATGGCTATTTTACTGTACCACAGGAAGTAGTGGATATGTATCAGTTGCAAGAATATGCCCGTCCTATGGTGGGTCGAAGCGTGCAAGTGAATAGCTTGTGCTTTACGAAAGCCGACTGGCAACAGAATCTTGCTAATGGCGCAAAGGCCAATCTACTGGTTTTTACTCCTGAAACTAAAGAGAATGGCAATGAAGGAGCCAAGGCATATATCGAAAATGGCGAACAACAAGGAATCAATAAAGGATATAAAACCAGCATCCGCGATGAGTGGTATGTGATTCCGTCAATCAAGCTGTCAGATGCGCTCTTCCTTCGTCGCAATAATCTCTATCCCAAATTCGTGTTGAATGATGCTCAGGCTTACACTACGGACACCATGCATCGTGTGTTCATTAAAAAAGGTGTGAAACGCAAGGCCTTCGTGGTGAGCTATTACAATTCTCTTTCCTTTGCCTTTGCGGAAATCCTTGGACGCAACTTTGGAGGTGGAGTCTTAGAGCTAATGCCCAGTGAGGTGGAGGGAGTTTATCTACCATATCGCGAGGAGAATGCCAAGCTTTTTGAGCAAGTGGATCAGATGGTTCGTGAGAAGAAAACAGCAGATGAGATACTCGACTTCACAGACAAGGAGCTTCTTCAAAAGGGTATGGGATTCTCAGAGACAGAAACCAAGATGGCTCGTTCAATCTGGTATAAACTGATGGGACGCAGATTGAACCGCGAAATATTGGAGAAAACGACCCCAGAAAAAACGAATGGGATAAAGAAAGTTGTATCAAAGGTGAAACAACTTAATTTCTTCGATGTACTTAAGCAATATCCTGAGAACATTGTGGAAAATGCTACCGTAGTTCGGCCTTCCAAGAAGAAAGAGCCAGATGTGGAAATGGATAAGAATGTGCTCATCAGCTTGGTGAAAAACGACAATATTGAGCGCTATCTCGACCAGTCTGCAAAGATTTACTATACAGGCAAGAAATTCCCTTCTACGGTTGCACTTAATAAACTTTTTTATTTCATGCCTTACGTTAAGCAAAAAGGCATTCGTGACCTATATCTGATAAAGATAGCTCGCGTGGGTACTCGCAGAGAAGGTCAACCAGACAATGACCCTAAAGACTTCCGATTGGTATTCGAAATAGAGTTTGTAAAACAACTTTTCAGCAAATACCAGCCTGTTAATCTGGAAATATGGCATACTTTTACAGACACGATTATGGGTGACTTGTTAGAGAAGGCAGGGCAGTGATTGTAATATCAATACTCAACAGGGAATCTGAAAAAGGGGATGGCAGATGATGCTAATGTCTATGGATATTTCAATCATGTTAAAAGTAGAGTCTTAATTATTTAAGGGATGCTGAATATTGATGATTATATAGAAGAAAGAGAGTGCGTTTATAAGGATGAAACGTATTCCGCTCGTGATAATGGTGCCATTCTGCGACATCAGCGCGAAGGTATGCGTAAGCGTAAACTCGATGAAGTATGGAGCTTCGGAATACCAAACATGGTTACAGGATACATGGACTTTTGTGGAGAGAGGGTACATCGGATAGTTGCTACAGCATTTCATGGTCCTGCACCAACAGAACAACATGTGGTTGACCACATTGATACAAACAGACAAAATAATCGTCCAGAGAACCTTCGGTGGCTTACCAAGCTGGAAAACATACTAAATAATGAGATTACGAGAAAGAAGGTGGAGTTGATATGTGGCAGTATTGAGGCTTTCCTCGAAAATCCCTCTCTTCTTTATGGTTACGAAACAGAGGACAAGAATTTCTCTTGGATGCGTAATGTTACAAAAGAAGAAGCTGAGAACTGCTTGAAGAATTGGAATAACTGGGTAAAGTCAAGCTCGCCAAGTTCCAATTACAAGCAGGAGAAAGGAAAAGTCGGCGATTGGATATTTAGCAATACGCCAAAACCTAATATGCCAAGACCTGTAATCCCTTGCAACAAAGATCAGAAAGTTCCTGTTTTACAAGGGCAAATAGAAGATTCTAATAGCGTAACTATCGACACTAACGAATGGATTAATCAGACCTTCGGAAAAGACAATAAAAAAGTCCTTCAGGAAGAAGATGATTGGTTTGAGTCTCTGACACCTTCTGCAAAACAGAGTTGGTGGACTAAGACTGAATTTCCATGCTGCCCATTGGAAGTAACCGAGGATGGTCTTGAACATTATAAAGAGAATCTAAAAGTGGGTAGCGTATTCTCCAAGAACTCTTATGCCACATATTATGTGATGGACAGCAAGGTTGTTAAGGAAAAGAATATGTTGGCAATCCTCAGTACAAACAATGAAGGAGAAGTCTTTGGTGCATATTCCTTGGCCATCGTGAAGATAGAGAAAGAGAAGTTCTGTCATATAAGTCTGAAACGCTATGGAGATAAGGAAGCTGCTTCTCATTTCTACAAATTGATAATCGGCGAAGAAGCGTGGACAGAAGAAGATGAAATATGGTGGGACACATAACTTGTAGCGATTATGGCATACACATATAAATATCCAAGACCTGCAGTTACAGCAGACTGCGTGGTGATAACGAGAGAGGCAGAGCCAAAGGTGCTGCTGATTCAAAGAGGTGACCAGCCTTTCAAGGGAGGCTGGGCGTTCCCCGGCGGTTTCATGAATATGGACGAGACGACGGAGCAGTGCGCCGTCAGGGAACTGGAAGAAGAAACTGGGCTTCGACTGTCGGATATTCATCAGATTGGGGCATACTCCAAGGTTGACCGTGACCCAAGAGGGAGGACAATAACCGTCGCTTATCTGGCCATCATCGATGAACCTATTGCTGTCACTGGCAAGGACGATGCTGCCCAAGCAGAATGGTGGGCACTGTCTGATTTGCCACATTTAGCATTCGACCATTATGACATCATGCAAGATGCTATTGCCTTGTATAAGGCAAAGATGAATAATGCCTGAATATAAATACCGCAAATGGCATAAATAGGTTAATGTGTCATAAAAAAGGAATACGATAAGTACAACGAGCCGAAATAATCCCTATATTTGCGGTAACTTAACATCAGAGGAGGAGCTGCTTATGTTAACAGAAAAGGAAGTCAGGGACGACAAGAACAAGATCGACACCAAGCAAGTCGAATCAAGTGCACAGAAACCGATGCCATCTATTTGGTACAACTAAATGCGGTTAAGAACATAATGAGATTGCCTTCGACATAGCGCGAGGACAATCTCATTTTTAGAACACTGTATGGCCTTCTAATTCTCTTCTTTGAAGAATGAGCCTACAGGCATGGCAGCATCTTCGGCGACACAACAGTTGTAGCGTTCGCGGCTGCGGCGTTCGCGGGCGAACATGGCCTTGGTGCCGGCATCGTCCTGTTGGAACTCCAGATGTTCGTCGATGGCAAAGGAGTGGGCCATGGTCTCCACATCGAGGTTGTCGAAGGAACAGATCATCGTGCCGTATTTCAGGAAGAACTTCGACATGGATTTGGATATGCCGGAGGTGATGGACGAAATGGCCATCCTACGCAGGGAGTCCACAATGGGCGATGCCAGGATGTCGATGCCTGCACCGCCAATGTCGGGTTCGATGGCCGATATGGCAGAATCGATGGTTTGCGAGAATATGGACTTTATCAGAGAGGAAGTTATGGAGAAAAGAACTACACCAGAGTTTATCACGGAGCTGCAGCCGAACGAGATATTTGTGTTCGGCAGCAATCTCAAAGGTATGCACGGCGGTGGTGCGGCCTATATCGCCTACCGCAAGTTTGGGGCCATCATGGGTCAGGGCGTGGGTCTGCAGGGTCAGAGCTACGGCATTCCTACGATGCAGGGCGGCGTAGAGACCATCCGTCCGTATGTGGACGAGTTTATCGCATTCGCCAAGGAGAACAAGAACATGACGTTCCTTGTGACCCGCATCGGTTGCGGCATTGCCGGATTCACCGATGATGAAATCTCTCCGTTGTTCGAAAAGGCTCGCGACGTGGAGAATATCGTGCTGCCTCCAGGATGGTGATGTAGAATAGCTGAAAAAGATGATAAGACAAGGATTAAATGATAAAAATATGGATACGTACAAACTGATAGACCTGAACGAGTATGTTCAAACTGGCGAAGGTGGCTCATCGCTCACCTATACGCACAAGACACGTAATGCACTGGCCAAGCTGTTCAATCCTGGCGCAGAAGCAGAAATGGCAGAAAGGGAGTTTATGACTTCCCGTTCCGTATTTGACATGGGGATACCTACTCCCGAACCTTATCAGCTGATTACGGACGGTAAACGCCGTGGTGTGGAGTACGAACTGATCAAGAACAAACGGTCGTTCACACGCATCATCTCAGAAGAGCCGTCGAGGTTGGAGGAGATTTCGCTGGCTTTCGCCCGAATGACACGAGAGCTGCATGCAACGAAAGCCGACACCTCACGCATCCCGTCGGTGAAGGATGTTCTTAGAAACTTCTATCTGAAGAAAGACCTGGTGACGGAAGAGTATAAACAACGGGCGCTAGCCTTCCTAGACAAGGTGCCTGACTCCACCAACTGCCTGCACGGTGATCTGCATATCGGCAATATCATCACAGACGGGGAGCGTATTCTCTGGATCGACTTGGGGATGTTCTGCTATGGTGTGCCGGAGTGGGACTTGGGCTGGACATGGACGATGTGTAACAGGATTGACGATAAGAGGGCAGACTTCATACTGCATCTTACACCAGAGATGCTGACCGCTCACTGGAACATATTCCTGCCTGCATACCTTGGAACAAACGATAGGGCGGCCATCGATGAATATATCAAGAGAATACTGCCGTTCTATGCAGTCAAACTGCCGTATATGTTTGACATGGTTCTGCAGTCGCGCCTGCCAGATGAAGCACTAAAGGCACTTCCGCAAGTAATCGTATAATGTAACAAAAGACAATGAAACAATTATGGATGATAGCCGTCATCCTGACGCTATGCGGCGCAATAGGGCTGACCTCCTGCTCCAAGGAAGACGACAGTGAGCACTTTAGTTGAATATGGTAAAGAATCGACAACATATCATCCACGGCTTGCGTGATGGCATACCCATTGCGATGGGGTATTTTGCTGTAACGTTCTCGCTTGGCATCATTGCTGCGAGGGCAGGTCTGACGGCACCCTTGGGATTCCTGAGTAGCTTTTTCACGCGTGCTTCGGCTGGCGAATATGGCACCTACACGCTAGTAGCGGTACAGGCAGCATACATGGAGGTGATAGCTATGTGTCTGGTGGCCAACCTGCGCTATATGCTGATGAGTGCGGCACTCTCACAGAAGATAGCTCCTGGCACATCATGGTTTCACCGTATACTGATGGCCTGTTGCGTGACTGACGAGGTGTTTGGCATCTCTGTGGCCCATCCTGGCTATACGCCTCCGGCTTATACTTACTCGGCAGCCCTGATATCTACGTTGTTCTGGGCATCGGGTTGTGCTGTGGGCATCGTGGCTGGCAGTCTGTTGCCCCAGCCGATGGTGACAGCCCTGAGTATGTCGCTCTACGGAATGTTCCTGGCGATTATCATTCCTCCTGCCCATAAAGACCGTAACGTGCTCTATGCGCTGATAGCCAGTTTCGTGTTGAGTGGTCTGTGTGCTGTGGCTCCTGTTATCGGCGAGTGGAGCAGCGGTATGCGAACGGTGGTACTGACGATTGTCATTTCAGCAGTGGCTGCATGGCTTAAACCTATAAAGACGGAAGACGATGGAACAGCATAGTATTCTCATATATATTCTCCTGGCCATTGTCATCACCAACCTGATACGCGTGACACCAATGGTACTGATCAAAGGGGAGTTACACAACCGCTTTGTGCGCAGTTTCTTGTATTATGTGCCTTACGTCACGCTGGCCGTGATGACCTTCCCAGATATGATTATGGTTACGCCAACTCCATTGCCAGGAATAATTGCGCTGTTGGCTGGCATCGTTGCAGCATGGTTCCGTTTGGGACTATTCCCTGTCGCTGCCATCTGTTGTGTCATCGTCTACCTATTAATATAAGGATTAAAAGGTTTCTTTTTGATCCTGGACTGAAAAATAATTCTCCAATTTGGCTTCAAATTAAACTTTTATCTGTATATTTGCACCGAAAAAGGTTAAATTTAAACTGTTATGGATGATATTTACATGTTGACAGACATGGCCATCCTCGAAAGAATCGGGGAGAACCTGAAGTCGGCCAGGCTGAAGCAGAACATCACTCAGCAGAGCTTGTCGGAAGCGGCCAATGTTTCTCTCTCTTCCATCAAGAAGATAGAGAAAGGGGAGATTCGCTCGTTTGATTCACTACTGCGGATGCTCCGCACATTAGGGAAACTGGATATGCTGCAACAGCTGGTGGAGGAGGAACAGTTGAGTCCCAGTGAATACTACAACATGGTGCAGGCCTCGAAGACCAAACAGCGGAAACGGGCAGTCGGCAAACTTAAAAACGCGAAACAGGAGGAGTCGGAATGGTAGATGTAGCGATGGTCCGTATGTTTGGCATACCCGTAGGGACGTTCCGGTGGGACGGGCAATATGAGGTAGTAAGGTTTGAATATGACCGAAACTTCGTGGGACGTGGACTGGAACCGTCATGCGAAGTTTGAAATAGATGCGTTGGTCAATTTGGCAAGAGAAGCCTTGTCGGAGAAATCATCGTTTGATGCCAATCTGAATGATGACAAGAAGCAGGCCATCGCTGAGATTCTGCGTCTTGGCACATCAGAACAACATCAAGGATGCAGAACCTATCATCGATGAAGTATGCGAGACGGCATCAGGGTGGCCTAAGATGGCGCAGGAGTGTGATGTTCCCAAGGAAATGATTGCCCCCATCGTTTCAAATATGCTTCTCAGTTTGTAAATACAAAATGAAGATCATCCATATTGATATGGACCAGTTCTTTGCAGCTGTGGAGCAGCGAGACAATCCGGAACTGAAGGGGAAGCCGATAGCGGTTGGCCACGATGCCGAACGTGGCGTGGTGGCAACAGCCAGCTACGAGGCCCGACGGTTCGGAGTGCATTCGGCACAGTCCATTCAAGTGGCCAAACGCCTGTGTCCGCAACTGATTATCGTGGAGCCACATTTCCAGCGGTATAAGGAGGTGTCAGCACAGTTGCACGACATCTTCCATGACTATACCGATTTGATTGAGCCTATTTCGCTTGATGAAGCATTTCTCGATGTCACAGAGAATAAGACGATGGTGAGCACCAATCGTCCGATGGTGAGCACCAATCGTCCGATGGTGAGCACCAATCGTCAAGGAATCTATGCAATGGACATAGCCCGTGAAATCAAGCAGCGCATCCGCGAGACAACGGGACTGACGGCATCAGCTGGTGTCAGTTATTGCAAGTTCCTGGCAAAGATTGCCTCTGACTGGCGCAAGCCCGATGGCCTGACGGTGATTCATCCTGACAGAGCCTTGGACTTCATCGCCCAATTGAAGGTGGAGAAAATCTGGGGTGTCGGTCAGAAGACGGCAGAAAAGATGCACCGTATGGGTATCTTCACGGGTCTGGATCTAAGGAATATGTCACTTACTCGGCTGACTCAGGAGTTTGGTAAGATGGGCCGGGTGTTCTACGACTTCTCGCGAGGGATCGATAACAGACCTGTTATCTCCGAGTGGGAGCGCAAGTCCGTCAGCTGTGAGCAGACGTTTGAGTCAGACATCAGCGAGAACTCAGCCGTTACCATCCACTTGTACCATACGGTGCTGGAGCTGGTCAGGCGTATCGAGAAGAATGACTTTGAGGGGCGCACACTAACGCTGAAAGTCAAATTTTTGGATTTTCAGCAAATCACCCGCAGCATCACCGTTGACCATATTCTCCGCACCAAAGATGAGATCCTGCCGTTGGCGAAACAACTGATGCAGCAAGTGGAATTCCACTCACACCCCATCCGACTGTTAGGATTGG
>Ga0247610_10000148_pt1 | contig 116467 bp, 142 predicted proteins | sample 174DNAGHGhighgp2_FD_193483 | JGI IMG/M metagenome (GOLD analysis project Ga0247610, IMG submission 193483) | Sheep rumen microbial communities from Palmerston North, Manawatu-Wanganui, New Zealand - 1742 DNA GHGhigh gp2 | ecosystem: Host-associated > Mammals > Digestive system > Stomach >... | reverse complement strand
TGCAAAACTGCCTTATGGGGTGGTTGTAAACACCCCTAAAGGTGACGGACATCTATGTAGTATAAATCAAACTATATTTGGAAATGAATATGGTGTGAATATTGAAGCTACAAAAAGAGACTACTTTAATGATAATGAATGCAACATTAAACCATATCTTCGTACACTATCAAGTATGACTGAGGAAGAGAAAGAGGAACTGATTAAAAACTTTTGGGGAAGTCATACGGCTAAAGACACTTTTGAAGAATTGAGTTGGTATCTCTCTAAACACTTTGATATAAATGGATTAATTCCTAAAGGTCTTGCTATTGAAGTAACAGAAGATAATAACCCTTATAAAGAATAAAGCTATGTTGACTGAGGATTTTTGCTCTTTTGAAGTGGCAAAGCTGCTCAAAGAAAAAGGATTTGTTGAACCTTGTTTATATTATTATTTTTCTAATGGAAAAATAGAAAAAGCGATAGGTTTAAAAGATAAAAATACTGCATGTGTTTCCACTTTCTCTGCCCCGACTCACCAAATGGCAATGAAGTGGTTGAGGGAAGTATATGGCTTGCACATATGGGTAGAATATTCTCGTTTTGACTTTAATAAGGAACTTCCTTATTTATGGAATATAGCGGAAACTAAAATTAATGGTGATTATTGGGGAGGGACTTATCATAAGTCTTCCAAAGAAGCCGTCGAATCAGCATTGAAATATGTACTTGAAAATTTGATTTAATTATGAATTGTAAATTTAAAGGCATGGAATGTCCTCATGCAGGCAAGTTAACATATATGGGAGACCCATTATTTGGGGAAACCCCAGGTCTGCATGAGGAAACTATATGTTATAATGATGAGATAGATAGGGATCCATCTAAATGTGAAGGACAACTTAAAACCAAATAATAATGAAAATCAAATTAAAGAAACGTAACCGCATTATAGTCATTGCTGAATGTGTGTGGCATGACTTCTCGCGTGGTTTGTTTGTACTACCTACATTCTATTTTTACAAACTGCCAGAAGGATGGACTCTTGATATTATCTGGCTGAAACTATATATTACTTTCGGTTATATAAAACCTATTAATAAATATTATAAATCAGAATCATGATGATAGCATTCTTATTAGGAGCAGCATTAGGTGCTGTAGTAGTATTAGTAAACTTTATAATTTTATCTCATATTTGGAAAAAGGAGAGAGATGAAGGCAATACAAATCAATAGGGAGAACTTAGGTACTGTCATGCAGTTACCTTGTGTTGAGATGTGTTTTAAGACAGTCTCAGGGCATTTCAGATTCAAGGGAACCTTTGAATCCAAGGCACACTATGCAAGAGAGAATGACTGGCTTATTCAAGTCTCAGAAAAGAGTTGGAGAGCTATGTCTAATGCAGAGTATCAAAGAATAAAAGATAAGTTATGAAAACAAAAGTAACACCTGTAAATTACATCGGGGATTTAGAAAAAATCATGATGGATGAAAAAGTGTCTGCGGCTGGAATAGAAAAAATGTCTATTACCTATATCCAGCCTGCTGATACTTGTGATGAGCAAGAACGCATCCAGGAAATCACTATTACTACTCAGTATAGTGATTGTTGTGGAATAAAAGAAGCAGAAAAGAAAGAAGGCTGCTACTTTGATATTTCTATTCCAGAAGGTATTCACTGGTCAGTAGATGATGGAGACTCTCTCAAGGCTCTTATCGAAGATTTCAAGAAAAGATTATATCAAGAAAATATTATTTGATTAAACCCAACAACTATGAAAGAAGTAACAAAAGAACAAGTACAGAAGTACACAGTGTATGAAGCCCTTGACGGCACAGAGTTCCATGATAAGGCAGAGTGTCAGAAGTATGAAGAATCTGCTAAGGGAGTAATCAGAGCAAGAATTGCCAAGCTTATTGTAGATAGGGAAAATGCTTGGGATCTTATGGGTGGAATGGATGAACATGAGGTTATAGGCATTAAGATGCAAACAGAAAAAGATGTTGAATATGTTAAACAGTTCCTTATGATGGAGTGCTCTTGGTATGGAGAAGTAAGGACTAAAGAGATATTTGACGTCATTGAGAAAGCTTATAATGATAATGATATTGTTCTCTTTGGCATCAACTGTGATGGAGACTACTATTGGATTAATGCCCTTCAGACTATTGTTGATAACCTGATGAATTTCGGTAAGAAAGAAGGAGAATGAGATTAATCAAAGCAAAAGACGCTGCTCAGAAGTTAGGAGTCGATGTACAGACTATCAGGAACTGGGGAGAGAAAGGCATCATAGATATCATAAAGAGGCCTCATGTACACTATGTAAATGAGGAACAGATTGATGCTCTCTTCCCAGAACTGACAAGTACAGAAGAATCTAAGAGACTCCTTGCTGAAGAGAAAGCAAAGTATGAATCAGAGATTAAGAAGTATAAGAAGCTTGAAGAGGAACTGCACGAAGAATATAGGGTTGGTAAGCTGATTAATTTCAGTATGAAGAAAGCAGCCATCCATAAATTCTTTGATGTGGTAATCAATCTCCTTGTACTATGTAAGTGTCTTACTCCCAGAGAAGCAGCTATTCTTACTGCTATTCTTGAAGGAAAGACTTCTAAGGAAATATCTAAGATGTTTGGCGTCACTCCTCAGAATGTCTCTTTCATGTGTCAGAAGGCTATCAGACATGCTTCTGATATCAGTAACATAGAAGAAAGAATCTCTCATAATGAAGAGCTTGAAGAGAAAGTAAATATCTTGGAGAATTCCATAAAGGCTTTAGAGATGAAAGCCTTGGCAAAAGAAGCTGCAAAGACACTGTCTTTAGATGGGATCAAAGATGCTGATAACATAATTAGTGATACATGCACTCTCCTGAGTACTAAAGTAGGTAATTTGAATATCAGTGTGAGAGCTTTTAATGCTCTTAGATATGCAGAAATAGAGACTTTAGGAGATTTGGTCAGACATAGTGAAAAAGAAGTCAGGGCTTTTAGGCACATGGGAAATAAATGTTTCTATGAGCTTGATGATTTACTAGATATGTACAATCTCTCATGGGGTATGGATGTAGATAGTTACTATGCAGCATTTGGTACATTAATCAAAGATTGATATGGAAGAGTCTATTCATAAGAAATTCCAAAAGGATAAAATTACTTATACTGAGTACATCCATGCCCTTAAGGAAATAGTTGAGAAGAATAAAGATAAGAAATACTATGAACTATGAAGGAAAGAAGATACTTTAAACTGAAAGACTTTATAACATTTCTCAATCTTCTTGAGGAAAATAAAGTTACAGAACTATGTATTGAATATACGGATAGTAGTATTGAGAAGTATAACTTCATGATGTTACATTTCAATGGAGAAGCTATTATTCTATATGGCAATGATAATAGTCATGCAGGGATTATCCAAGATACTCCTGCAGGCACTTGGGATGAATATGCAGAGGATGTCTATGAAGAGCTTACTGCAGAGGAAGAATATAGAATGTTTATTGAGAGAAGGTAACTATGGCAAAAATAGTAGAACTTGGTTCTTTTGCTGAAGAAGACAATAAGTTTACTCCAGTAAATTTTGATTATACTGGAAGACAACTATGGCTATATAAAATTCAGTGCATTGACTACAAAGAAGTAGGCAGTTCCAACTATACTTATGACCAAATAGGAAAGTACAATTTGATTTTTCATATCAATAGTGGAGATAATAACCGTTCTTATAAAATATCGGAAGAGTATTACTGCATTCTTCAGTTAGAAATTGCTGAATGGTATAGACCAGAAGATCTTTTAAAGTTAGAAATAACAGAGTCTCTTCTTCCTTTTCCTATTCTCAACATTAATGATGTGACAGATGCCTTTAAACAGAGACATTATTATAGTGATACAAATGAAATAGAAATCATTAAAGAAGAATAACTATGGCAAACTGGGCATTTACTGAATATGCTATTGAAGGGTCTAAGGAAACTCTTCAAAAGATTGAGCAGGCTATTCTCCACCATGATATGGAAGAAGGAAGTTCTAAGGATTGGGAAGGTAATATTCTCAATGCTTTGGAAATAAACTGGGTAAGAAGAGACCTGGATAGAATGAAAGGTCTTTATATGAGAGGTTTTATCCACGAAGGACCTTGGTGGATAGAGAATGATACTGTACTAAGATTCTGCACTGAAGAGGCATGGGGAGCTACTGATTTCCATATAGCCTTAGAATCCGCATTACCTGTAAAAGTCTTCTATTCTGTAGAGGAAGAAGGGGAAGGAATCTATGCTACCAATGATAAGAAAGGTAAGTACTTCAATGATAAATACTATATAGATACCTGTATTAATGGGGATTATAGCAGTGAGTATTTTACTACAGATGGAGAAGCCTTGAAGTAGTTATATGCAACAACCAATGGAAAGGTTAAGGATTGGCATGACATAGACAAGTTTAATGAAGAGCATGAGAACAATAACACAGATGATGATAATTTCATCTTTGTACATGAATTTAAAATCGTTTAATAGCTAAAACATGACAGTAAAAGAATTAAGAACCCTTCCGATTTTCAAAGAAAATATGGAAAAGCTAATGTCGGGTGAATGTGATGATTATATAGTACTAGTTCAACACAATGGTCATCCTGCTCCAATGAGCTTTGTTCATATTGATGAGAAAATCAAGACTGTATGGTTTGCTGGAAGGAATGACTGATTTAAGATTATAGAATATATCAGATGGATTACAGAATAATAAAAACTGCTTTTGTTTCAGCATCTGTAACTCTTAATGTAATATGTGCCTGTTATCTTTTTCTACAAAATAAAAGGAAGAGGAAAATAATACACAATCCTCCAAAGATATCCTCTAATAATACCAAGGCAAGGGGACCTTCTAATCTTCTCCAGTCTATTCCAACTAATTCTGCTGGAATATTCACATTTGAAGATGTTGTTAATACCAGGATAGCCTATGGTATGGACATTGAAAATACTGGAAAATTAATCAGTAAATGGATTAGTAGAGGGCATATTGAACAGGTTGACACAGGTGTATATAGAAAATTGAAGCAGGAACACATGGTAACTATTCAAGAGAATATTGACTCACTTAAAGGGAAGGGCCTATGACTCTTCCCTTTCTTTTTTAAATTCTAATAAACCCTTTAAATATGGTTAAGGTTTTGCTTAAGCTTATGATTACAATAAGTAAAAGTATTACTTTTGCCTTAAAATATTAATTAAATAACAAATGGCAGAACCAAGTTGTATTCCTCATTTTAGGAGTAAAAGATTTGCTACAAGAGTAGTAGATAAACTTTCTGCAGAGCAACTGCAGAAGTATGGCATTACCAATGATGCTTCTCGTAATGATGCTATTAAGGTTATACAAGCCTTAGCTGAAAGGTATATCAATGCAGAACCTAATCTGGACAGAAAAAACCAGATGGAACAAAATATTGACGGTTTCATTTCTGACTTAGACAAGTACTTTTCTGTTGTAAAGGTTCCTGAAGATAACTTTGAGAAAGCTAAACAGAAGTATAAAGAATTTGGAGAACTATGTGTAGATTGGAAAACTGGAAGATTAGGCAACTTTGAATTCCAAAATACTAAGGAAAATCAAAAAGATGCAACAACTGTAGAAGCTATATTGTTAGAATATGCTGATGTAGTCACTTACAGGATAGAGAAATACCCTAACAGCAAATTAATAAAGTCTATAAGCTTTATTCTTCTAGAGCCTCAAAAATCAGATGTTAAAACTGCACAACAGAAAACCCTTAATACTATAGCATCTATTCAAGCTATTGAAAGTAGATATGTAAGACCTGTAAAAGATGAAAAAGGAAAAAAGACAGGACGTAGTATATACAATTATAATGGCAAGAATATTCTAGTAGAATCTGTAAGCCATAATGTAAATGGGGAGCAAGACGAGGAAAAATTCCCAGTATTAGCTAGTAGAATTGGTACTCATGTAGATACTGTAGGACGCCTGGCATTTGACAAAAAAAGTAAATTATGGGAAAATGGAAAACTAGTAAATGATGGAAAGCTACAAGATATTATTGATACTGATTTAAGAGGGATATTCACAGTCAGTGGTCTTAAGAATCTGATAAAAGATTTCCAAAAACTTGAAAAGCAACTAAGGGAAAAATGGGGAGATGACATTCAGATATTCTCTGGAGACTTAAAACTATTTGCCAAACAGCCTGACAGTGATCTCTGGATTCATGGTAAACCTGACTTGTTGGTAATAGATAAAAAGGGTATTGTCCATGTACTGGATTTCAAGACTTCTAAGATGAATGATATCAAAGGGTATCAACAAGTTCTGCATGATAAATATGGTACTGCTGATAAATATGGTAAACAGGTATCAAGATACATTAGACTCCTTGAAAGCTATGGATTAAAAGTTGATAATGATCCATATATTATTTTGATTGATACATGGTATGATAGTTCAGATACCCTTAAAAGCAGAAAAGAGGGAAATGAAGCCGTATATGATATACAAGATACCACCATTGAATTAAAAGAGTCAGGTCAAACTCTTGGAGATTATTCAGAAACAATAGGATTCCCAACCAGAGAAGATGTCTTAACTCCTAAAGAAGGAGATGAAAGAACTATTCTTTATATGGAACCCCGCCTTCATGTAGGATTTGAAGAAGGAAAAGGATTTTCTGAAGAACTAGCTGCTTTAAGAGGTAAAGAAGATATTCCTTTTGATTCTGAAGTAAGTTATGAACAACAATGGGCAACATTATCTGATAATGAAAAACAAGAGCTTCAATGGCTTTTTAATGCCAAACCCGTAGTACTCAGAACTGCCCAAGGTATTGTTACCCTTTCTGAAAATGATATTGAGAGTAATCCAGAATTGATATCTTCTCAAGAAATTCAGGATGTAGCAGAATTTGTGATGTATAGGGTATCCAGAATCATTACTGACCTTCAAAAAGGAGTAGGATATGATGCAATACCCGACAGTATGGCTAATGAAGAGGGTCCAAGTACTGTTTACTCTGATAAAAGTAGGCAAGAGATTGTGAAACTTCTTGGAATGGCATCTAAAAAGGATGGGAAAAGTGTTCCTGATAATGATTTGGTAGCATTAGGACTTCAGAAATTAATTGATATCGCTTTTGAAAATATTCAGAGCAGGTATAATGAAAATTTCCCTACTGAACAGCAATATAAGGAAGAAGACTATGATGACCTGGAATTTGATTTTGAAGATGATGCAGACTATCAGTCTCAAAAGAATATGAATGATAAGGCCAAATGGCTTATTGACCATAAGGCACAACTTATCAGAATGGGAAATAGTAAACTGATAGCACTTGAAAACTTTGTAGCTCCTAAAAAAGTAAAGTCTGAACAAGAAGAAAAGCAGGAATTTAATCCTAAGACTCCAAATACTGTTGTAACATCTGATGATATGGAGGCTAGAGGAGAAACTGGAGATGATGAAAGTACTCAGTCATTTATAGATTTATATCTGGAAGGTATAACAGATATAGAGGCATGGATGATGGGACAAAGGAATTATTCTCCTAAGGCATCATTGGCTCAGGAAATCAAACGTATGTTTGAAGATATAGACATGAAGGATGCTAAAGGTAACAAAGTAAAAGATCCCTATGGTTGGGATTTCTCTATGGCTTTAGATTCTACAATGGCTATCCAGACTGTCTTCGATACATGTAAGAACTGTGAGACAATGGATGAAATGATGGCAGCTCTGAAAGGCGCAGCTAGAAATCCACAGAACAGCTGGATTAATCAGATTATTGATACCATTAATATGAAAGGTAATGAGAATCTGAAAAAGAAATTCTACCGTCATTTTAGAAAAGATGCACTCACCTACAGTATTGCACAAGCTAAGTTTGACAAGAATACTGGTAAGAGAATTATTGAAGTAAAAGTCATCAATAGAAAATCTGCCTACGACACAATCAAGCAGTCCCTGGGTGCTAGTTTCAGAAATGGCCGTGTAGGAAGCTATACCATTGATGGTGTAGAGATGGCATTGATAAACAGCGATGAGAAGGGCAATAATGTGTTGGTAGAATATGGATATGGCAAGAAAAAGACTAAAGTTGCAGAGAGGATTATAAGTGATATAAAGCAATGGGAAAATGTCATTACAGACCTTTATAGTGAGGCTGTTCTTAAGAAAGGAGACCAAACACTTACAGAATATGTTGGGGACCAGATTCAGAATAGGAAATTCAAGATTAAAGGAAGTAATGAAGAAAAGACAATTGTTGAAGCTATCACAGATATCCTTAACGGTATAGGTGTAAGAATTCCTCAGGATGTAGTTCTTAACACATGTCTTCAGAAGATTGCAAAGAAAAGAGCTTCTAGTAATGCTGGAACATTACTTAGACTTGCTAAAGCTACTCTTACACAGCAGCTTGAAAACAAAGATAATGACTTTTCAGCATTTAACAAGAAGACAGGATTCCGTACCTACAATAAAATCCTATTAATGGTATCTGATGCAGTTCAGGAATTTGTAGAAGCTTCTGTCTATCAAGATGGAAAAACCTACTATTCTTATACCAACCCTTCTAGAATAGGCCACATTGTCCGTAATATGCAAGATGCCCTGAGAGATCCAGAAAAGTTTGAGAACTATATTCAAGACAATTTTGGAAGATATAATGGATGGTTCAAGACTGTTGATGGGTCTGAGTGGCTATGTGATTGGGTAAGACAGTTTGCTGACACTAAAAAAGGAGAGGCACGTCAAGCACTTGCACATAAAGTAGAGCTTTCTTACATTGGAAATCAATATAAGAATCTGGGTGCTTTAGGTTTCCAGCTATCTATTCTCCACAACTATTTTGGTTCAAAAGATGATAATTCTACCAATAAGGATTATAGATGGTTTGCCCTGCCTACAATGTCAAACAAGCCAACTAATGAGTTCATTCGAATGCTAAAATATAAGAATCCTGATGAAATTATAGACAGGGTTCTGATGAATACCTTCAAGCAGGAGATGAATCGTATGGTTGATGTATTATTCCATTTTGCTAATTATAATGATAATGTCGCTACAGACCAGATTGACCTGACTGAAAAGAAACTGAAGAAAGCAGGATGGACTCAAAAAGAGATTAATGAATTTATAGATAGGATTAAGTCTCAGAATGTAACAGCTAATGACCTTGTCAGACTTCAAAAGGTGACTTCAGGTGCTAAGTTCCATTTCCTTTGGTATCTGAACAATGAGGTAGCAAACAATCCTCTCCTTAGGGAAGAATTGACAGAAAGAGTAAACCTACTATTAACTCCAGAAGGTGACCAGAAACAAAGCAGATTCAAAAATTATGATGAAGCTGGTACTCTCGATATTGTAAGGGAGACAATTGCTACTAGAATGGAAGCTGTTGTAGATTCTGAAATTAATCACATGAAAAAGATTGGACTCTTCGATACAGAGACCAATAAAATTGGAGGCAAGAATGTAAAGATTCTTAAATATCAAGAAGAGTTTGACGGAAGACTTGGGTCTGGAGAAAATGGATATGATAATGCTGTAAAGGAAATGGAAAAGGCTTTAAGAGACTTTATCTGGCAGGATATAGCAGCTAACATCAATATCATTCAGATTACTGGTGGAGACCTTGCTTATTATGGTAATGCTGTAAACTACCAGAAACGTATTGCCCAAATACACTCTCCAGGTCTTAAGGTTATGCATGATGAAGAATATGATGATGGTTATCTTCGCAGTGTTCATATTTCTGATGAAATGGTAAGAGGTGAAATCAGGTCTAATACTGAGGTCATCTTAAATGAGTACATAGAGAAAGCAGGATTGACTGGTACAGCTAAAGAGGACTATAAGAAGATGATTTCAATCATTCTCAGTGGTCTCACTGAAACTGAAGCTACTGACGGTCAGTCTTACTCCTCTCCTACTTCTATCAGGAAAAAACTTGCCCTACAAGGTGAATGGGATGAAGATAAGGAAAAAGCATATCAAGCAATCTGTAAAGGTGATTTTAAAATTAATCATCTTGGTATAATGCTTCAGCCATCTAAGCCTTTTGTCACCTCTGATATGGCTAAGTATTCAGGTTCTACTACAATGGAACTTCGTAAGACCCCTCTACAAGATAAAAACTCAGAGTATTTGATTATCCTTGCAGAAGCCTTAGCAAGAGGTTCTGGCAAGAGAAGTAAACTTGTAGCTATCTGCGACTTTATGGAAGCTACTCATAAGTTGGGTAATAAAAAACAAGGTATTGATACTACCCATTTTGCTTCGGTAAATAAAGTAGGTAAATCAGGTGTTATTGACATATCTGCATTTGACAAAGAGTTTAATCAGGTATTGGAACTACAAAAGGAAGGTGAACTATATGAATCTGAAACTATCTTTGGTAAAATCTTAGATGACTATAGAAAAACTAATAAGACAAAAACTATATCTGAAGATAATTACAATGAACTATTAAAAGAATACCTTTTAAGACATGTTAAAACTAAAGGGGCCTCTGCTTCTAATGTTCAAAACAAAGAGGATTTTGATGCTAATGAAAGACTTGTACAAGAAGGAAAGTTAAAGAGAGAGGAAACCTATTATAATTCTCAATATGTAGATACTATTCCTGTTGAAGACTACATCATTCAGCAAGAAGTACCTGCTCACTTACTTGAACATCAGCAACTCTACGGCTCACAGATTAGAATCTTAGGTATTTCTGACATTACTCCTGGTACTGAATTTGAAGTAAATGGTGTGAGTATATCTGATAAAGCTCTTGTAAAAGAGTACAAAGAACTCCATGCTACCAATATCAGGGAATCCTTTAATGATTTGATGGTTGAATTGGGACTTGACAAATTAAATAGGGACGGTGAGGTAAGACTGGAAACCATTGATGAACTTCCATCAGACGAGAGGAATCAAGTATATAAAAATATTGAAACTCTTCTTCAGAAAGAACTGACAAAGGATGCTAAATATGGTCCAGATATGTACAGAGCTTGTACTCTACAATATGACAGTGATGGCAATGTCATTGACTTTGCAGTTCCTCTGATGGATCCTATCCAATCAAGAAGAATTCAAGAGCTGATTAATTCCATTATCAAGAAGAGCATCAATAAGCAGAGAATCACCGGTGGTCCTGTAGTCCAGACTACTGCCTACGATAGAAATCTTCATATTAGATTTAAGGATAAGAAAGGAAATATCCTTCCTACTCTTGAAGAATATGGTGGAGATGTAGAGGCATACAAGAAGTACCTGGAAGAGAATCAAGCTGGTATAGCATATTTTGAATGCTATATGCCAATACCTAATGCTACTATTGAAAGGTTGATGGCCAACCCTGATGGTTCTATGATGTCTTTTGAAGAGCTTAAGCAAAAACTTCCTAAAGATGTCTTTGATTCTATGATGCAAGTAATAGGCTACCGTATTCCTACTGAGGATAAGTATTCTATGCTTCCTCTGAAGATTATGGGATTTGTACCTAAGGCTGCTGGTCAGGTAATCATGATGCCTCAGGAAATTACTTATCTGACTGGTTCTGACTTTGATATTGATAAGATGTATATCATGATGAAAGCATTCAATGTCAAGGCACCTATAGTTAAGAAAGAAGACAGGGATAACCATTGGAAGAAGCTTGCTAAAGAATATTTCAATGAAACAGGAAAGAGATGGAATGCTGATTGGGAGCAAACCATCAATGATATTGTCAGAATAGGTAATGACATCCTTTATGGTAATGAGAAAGCTTGGAGAAGAGAGAATATTACCATCACTGCCAATACCAAATGGGAAGATGTAGTAGACTTCATTGTATGGTATAGGAATAAATTAATTACGGAAGCATTTGAAGAATTTACTAATCAGCAGGATGAGAAGAAATTCAATGCTAAGAAAGCAAGGGATAATAGGCTTCTAGACCTTCAATGGGCTGTACTCACTAATGAAGATACTGCTTCTAAGATGCTGAACCCTGGTAACTTTAATGACCAAAAGAAAGTAGGTAGGATTATCAGACTATTGAAAGATAATGCTGCAGATCCTGAAACAGGTGAAGTCTATACCTATGAATATCTAAATAGCTTAGATATTAATGAGTTAGACGGACTGTTGGAAAATGCAGAACAGCATAATACTACCCTACCTTCCAGTAAAATCTACTTCCAACGTCAGAATATGCAGGGTACTCAGATGGTTGGTATCTTTGCTAACCATAATGTTAGCCATGCCTTTATGACCTTCCAGAAAGTAGGAATCAATCTTCAGAAAAATCCATTATATGATAATACCTTTAGCTTTGATGGAGTTCTTATAGGAGATGAGGACAATCCTACAATTCTGGATCCTCAGAAGGGCTTTAACGGGCAGCTTATCAGTAAGACTATTGCATCATTCCTGGCAGCTTCTGTGGATACTGCTAAGGACCCTGTACTGTCCGACTTAAATGTTAATACCTTCACAGGAGGTGTAGCTATGGTATTGGCAAGACTGGGATTTGATACTGCATCTATTGGCCTATTCTTGTCTCAACCTGTCATCATGCAACTGTCTGACCTCTACTTTAAAAATAATACAGACGGTTTCTACAAAGGAGATACAGCCATTGAAGAATTGGCCTCTTCGTTAGGAATGAAGAAAAAAGATTTGCAGGATACTGACAATCTTAAAGATGATAGGAATGAATATGCAATGAATAAAACCAACTTCATAGAGCATCTCAACGACACTGACTATGATGAAGATGATAACAACTATCAGAAGGAAGTGCTGAAATGTTTCTATAGGCTGTATCAGATTGCACATGATTTGGGGGATCTTACTTTCTGCACAAAATTCAATTCCGTATCAAATGCTGTAGGACCTACTATAGCAGATACAATGGAAGACCTTGACAGAGTAGAAAAGTTTATTGAAGATTGTGAGACCAATGTATTCTATGTGCCAAGTGGGGAGTTAGACGATGAAGGAAGAGATTCTAAAGGATTTACAGATCCTAAGGATGTTATTTTCAACGACCCTATTATAAATGCTTTCTTCGAATATACAGCAGCTGATAGGAGAAGAGATAAAGGTAATAGTGACCATGATGGAGCATCTACATTAATTTTCAGAAACTTCTTTCCACACTACTATCCTGGATTCCAAAATGTAAGACAGTACTTCAAAGATAACTTCCTTGGAGGTAAGAAGATGAATAGTAAATTATATAATCAATTACTTAATGAGTATTTGTACTATATAATGACCTATCAAGATGAAGACTTTTCTCCGACAATTCCATATTCAGAACAAGATAAGAAGAGACTAGTGAATAATCTTGTTACAGATTTCCAGGAAGTATTAAAAATCGAAGGCAGAAGACCTAATATGATTCTTGACCAGGGTCTGGGTAACAATTGTCTTAGGGTTCGTAGTGCAGATGAGTTCCTTGCAGTAGATACTTTAATATTCAACACCTCTCAGCTTAATGCTGATGGGCAGCAGAAGATTAAAAATGCATGGAGTGACCTCATTACTATGAATGATCCGAATCTCTCAAAAGAAGATAATGAAAGAATCAGAAGATTCGGAGTAGATTTATTCTTCTATAACTTGATGAGAAATGGATTTACATTTAGTCCCAAAACCATGATGACCCTGGCTTCTGTAGTTGTAAGATACAATGCCACCTATGCAGAAGGATTCCAGAACTATATTACAGGCTTAAGAAAGCTGAAAGATGTAGATGAATTCCTGATGGGTAGGGCCAATAATCTGGATAATATCAGAAGGTTTTGCAAGCAATTTATCAGAAATCATGCTAACAATGGTCAACTGATTCCTAAAGTAGATATTCTAAATAGTAAATTTGGTGCAGAAATAGATGCTGACACTGGAGATTGGATACTGACAGCTCCTGAAGGAAAGGAAGCAAACCTGGCAAAGATTATACCTATAGAAGGTAAACCTTATCCTTTCATTACTGTGATAACAAAGTCTGGAAAAACAATGACTCAAGAACTTTATGAATTGGTAGAAACCATTGGAGGAGATAAGGTATCAACTGATGGTAAAGGGGGCATATCTGTAAGGTATAAGAAATCTAACAGGTTAGGTCTTACTAATAACTTTATTGAATATGATGCTAATAGTGACGTTGAAACATCCTACTTTGAAGATATCCGTAATGAATCTATAGATGACATGGATGATGAATTCTCAACTGAAGGACAGACCAAAGATGACCAAGATCAAATATCAGGTATAACATCTCCTGAAACTACTTTTACAGGATATTGGAATAATGAAATCATGCCTATTATAAAGACGCTTAAAGGTCCACAAGCTGGTAAAGAAGGCAAGGACTATAGGCTAAAGTTAAAGAAGGCACTAGAGAAAGCAAGGAAAACCACAAATTCTGAACTTGCTCAAACCTTCAATGAAATGCTTGAAGCCAAGCAAGAAGAAAGACAAAGCTTGATGGATAAAATCAATAAAATTTTTAAGGAAGAAAATAAATGTTAGAATAATATGGCACAGTCATGCAGATTAACTCCCGTAGTAAGGAAAAGAAACGGGAAACAAATTGAAGAGAGGGATAGCAAGCTATTCAAGGATATCAAGAAAGCAGTTAAAGACCAGGAAACTGCTTGGAAGATGTGGGCCTATACCAAGACTCCTGAGTTTAAAGCTGAGTATAAAGACCAGTTAGAGTATGATGAGTTAGGGGAAGTTACTTTCCCCTCTCTCATCAAGGCTCTAGGTCTTCAGGATGTATATGACACACAGAAGAGTGTGGAAGAAGCATCTAGGGATTATGGGTTCGACAATACAATATTTGAAAACTCAGAGACTGCTGTTGACAAAATAAATCTATTTAATTCTAAAGAGAAAAAACTTATAGCATCTTTACATAAAGTAAACGGAGGTTATGAGGTTACAGTATCTGCAAGAAATGCTCAGACTATTGAAACAGCCAGACAGCAGTCCTATAACAATGCTTTGACAGGGGAAATAATAAATCTGCTACAGTCAATGGGCTTCAATGTAGAATGGGTATCAGACCCAAAGTTTGATGGTTTGTTCAATCCTGAAAATGCAGAACTTCATGATGGTCTTATTAATATTATCCAAATCGCTAAAGGCCTAAGAGGTGAAGAAGCCCTTCCTGAAGAATTTAGCCATCTTATGATTGAAGGCCTTATTAACCATCCACTCGTACAGAGACTGCTTAATACTTTGGATGATTCTCAAATCAGAGAAATCCTTGGAGATAACTATGAGAGCTATGCACAACAGTATGATAATGATGGCTTAAAGATGAAGAAGGAAGCAGCTGGTAAGCTTCTTGCTCAGCATATTACTGGACAAGGAACTATCAGCCAGCCTATTATTCAGCCTAAAAGACCTCTTCTTTTCAGAATATGGAACTTTATAAAGAACTTATTCTCTAAAGTTAAAAATGAAGATTTGAATAATGCCAGAGAAAGAGCACATGAAACTGTAGCAGGAATCTATAATCTAGTGGCTTCTGGAAAAGCTGTCCCTCTTGTGGATAAGGCTAATATCCTTAGTGCAGAAAGACTATATAAACTTAGTGAAGAATTTAACACCCTAAACAAGGTAGCTTCAAAGGGTGAAGAAGTTATGGCACGATTATTAAAGTCCGAAAGAAATCAAGGTAATAAAGATAGAGTAGAAAAGGCTACAAAGCATTTAAATAAAATGAGGGAATCTTTCGGATTAGATAGAAACAATATAGAAGGAGGCGACCCATTTGAAGCCGTAAAAATATTCTTGGAAGATGCAGCATTTCAGATTAAAAGTATTACGGAAGATATGCGAAAAGCAGAAAGGATGGAGCAAGAAGGTAATATAGAGGATATAAAAATTATAAATGAAATTGCTAAGGTCGCAAGAGAAATAGATACTTTTATTAGTGGATATGAAAATATTATAGGTAATATAGCAACATTCAAAGCAGAAGAAAACTATACAGAACTAGGTCTAGATGAAAAATCTTCAGAGATGCTGGCCAATAAAGCCAATGAACGTATGCAAGAATTAAATGTGCTCAAAAGATGGAAAGCGGCTACTGAAAGAAACATTGTCTTTAATGCATCTAGAACTGTATATAAAGAGGATAAAGTAAGAGGTATAGGTACCAAAAAGGATGAAATAATGGGACTGGAACAAATCCTAGACCATGCTGACAGGGACATTAACTTTGTTGATAGGTGGCTTTCTGCTATGAGTGATGCAGATGATGCCATGCTTGTTATCTTCGACCAGATTGTAAAGAACCAGCAGTATGAGCGTGATATGGAAATGATTGATTGGCACGCTAGGATTGCAGCAGCTGATAAGAAACTCCGTGATGCTGGATACTCTTCTGACTTTATGTATGAGCTAGATAAAGATGGTGTACCTACACTAAGACTTATTAGCCAATATGACTGGGAAGGGTATAATCAAGCTTATAAAGGAAAGCTTGCTTCTTTAAGAGAACGCTGGGATTCTTTTAGTGAAAAGGAGAAAAAAAGAAAAGGAGATAACTGGGTAAGGAAACAGATGAGTGACTGGAAAAACGGTACTGAAAACAATCATAGCAGATTAATTGAAGTATTTGTTGATCCAGAAGTAGAGGCCTATGCAAAAGAACATGGAATGGATAAAGCAAAGAAAACATATCCAGAAGCCATTACTGAATGGATGCCTAATCCAAAGGTATTTTCAAAGAATGCTAATAAGATTGAACAGCTCGCTCCAGCTCAAAAAGAATACTATGAGGAAATGATTAATCTTAAAAGGATTATGATGACTAAGATTCCCCATAGAGGACAGGGTATATACAAAGCTGTTAATATCAGTAAGGATATGGTAGAGGGTATACTTGACAACAGTACTGGAAATCCTCTGAAGGCAGCCTATGAAAATTATAAAAAGAAATTCCTTCGCAGACCTGATGACATTGGTTTTGGAACACATGATAATTTTGGAAATATTATTCAGGAAGTTCTAAAAACAGAAAAGGACAGTGAAGCTGCTACAAACAGAATTCTAACTGAACTCAATGAACAGTTGGATGATGATATTGAAGCTTTTATCAGACCAAATACTATTACCAGGATAATTAATAAATATAAGAAACAGCTGGAAGATGGGTCTATAGAAGAAAAATCTGAAGCTTATGAAAAGGCTGCAAGCGAAATCTTGGAAAAACTGTCAGAAGCAGAATTTGCTATTGTAGATACTGACTTTGCTAATCATAGGATTCAGCGTCTTCCCATCTACTATACAAGGCCTCTGAGAGACAAGAAGATGCTTTCTACTGACTTCTCTAGTACCATAGTTGCATATAGTGCTATGGCTGTAAATTATGAGAAGATGAATGAGGTTGTAGATATCCTTGAAGTAGGAAGAAACTATATCAAGGAAAGAGCTGTTCGTGAAAAGGAGGGACAACACTCTGTAATGTCTAGATTTACAGCACTTGGTAAAGTCTATAAAGCATATGTAGAAAGAGCAGGTAATGGTACTAATATTGTGGGAAGATTCGATGACTATATGGATTCTGTAGTCTATGAAGAAAGGAAGAACGATGAAGGATCAATAGAACTCCTGGGAGCTAACGTAGATGTAGCAAAAACTCTGGATGCTATTAAAGACTATACAGGACTGCTAGGGCTTGGATTCAACCTATTCTCTACCATCTCCAATATTGCAGTAGGTAAACTTCAGCAATGGATTGAAGCTGCTGGAGGAGAATACTTTACTTTCAAAGACTATGCAAAAGCTGTTACTCAGTATAGTTCCTTAATGCCAGGATGCTTAGCTGAAATGAATTCTCCTGTAAAGAAGAACAAACTCAGCCTCCTTATCCAGATGTTTGACCCAATGGGAGAATATTATGAATCTCTCAGAGACCCAAGCTTCAGCAAGAATGCTGTATCAAGAATCCTTGGTAATGGAGTACTTGCATACATAGGAATGAATGCAGGTGAGCACATGTTACATTGTCAAACTATGCTGGCTATCCTTAATAATACAAAGTTAATAAATATAGAGACCAAAGAAAAAATCAGTCTTTATGATGCTCTTGAAGTTAAGGAAGTCAATGGTATTTATAAATTAGTACTTAAGCCTAATCTTGCCTATGAAAGAGAACTGATTGATAATACGGGTAATCCAAAGACCAATAAGAACTATGGTAAACCTATAAGGGATGAAGACGGTAAGATTAAAACTGAATTAGTTCAAGTAAGTTCTCTTGACCCTTTAAAAGACAGCTTACAAAAGCAAGCTAATGATGAATTCAATAAAATAAATGGTGCTTATGATAAAAATGATCTTAAATATGCAAAAGGCCCGTCTATTTATAAACAATTCTTAGGATATGTATTCAAGAAAAAGAAAGTAGTCCGTAAAGTTAATGATTCTCTTAACGGTGCTTTTGGGGCTAATGATAAAGGTGCTCTTCATAAAAAGGCTGTTGGTAGATTGATAATGCAATTCAGGCAGTGGATGCCTGCTCACTACATGAGAAGATTTGCAAGAGCCCATTATGATGCTGACTTGGAACAATGGAGAGAAGGCTATTATGATACTGTATTAAAAACCATGAACCAGATAGCTAAAGAGTCCTGGAAAGCCAAAATGCTTACACTAAAATATTATAACACACTTAGTGAGCATGAGAAAGCTAACCTTAGAAGGGCTCAGGCAGAAATCTCTGAATTCCTAATGCTAATGATTCTTGTCAGACTTGGAGGTAGAGTAAAGGATAGAGATAGAAGTTGGATGGATAAGATGGTTCTATACCAAATCAGACGTATGTATCTTGAAGTAGGAGCATCAATGCCTGTCAATGGGGGTTTCTTCAGTAATATCTTTACCCTGTTACAATCTCCTGCAGCATCTATTAATACCTTTGAGAAATTCAGCAAAGTAGTCCAGTTCTGGAATATGTTTGATGAAATACAGACTGGAAGATTCCAAGGATGGTCTGAATGGCAAAGGGATGCTTACCAAGCTGTGCCTGCTATTGGCCAAATTAGAAAGGCAATAGACTTTGATGACAGTATGTTTACTGTCTTTGAAAAAGATAACTAATACAGCTTTAATACTGTATACTAATGTGAACGGGGAGGGTGCATCATTTTGGTGTACCCTCTTTTTATTTTTTATTCTCCCCTATTTGATAAGAAAGTACCTACTATAATTAGAGTAAGAACAAAGCCAATCAACCAAATAATAAATTCACTCATACTATTTCTATTTATTATCTCTGTATGCTGCAATTCTATTGCAGCCTCCCTCTCCTACACTTCTGATGAAAGTACAATATTAAGAATAAAAACACTCCAGTAATTATCATATACATCAGAAACAAATTTCTGTCTGATAATGGTATGCCCCAATGATAATCTATAATATTCAGTACCAAAGTCAAAAGAATATAGTGTATAAACAATCTATGATATACACAGAATCTGAATGTAATAGATGCGAGATAGATAAATCCTATAAACAAGAACTGTACAATATAGGAAAAACCTTCCCAGTCTATACCACAATAAGAAAGTACTGTATTCAGCAGATATATCCCAGCTATCAACATAGGAATAATCTTCACTGAATACAGCACAGACTTGTAAAGTAACTTCTTGTTACTTAAGCTTTCCTCCGCATTTATAGGAGTTCTTCTTTCCCTTGATGGCTTTACCACCACTTCCATATCTTCTCTTTGGGTTTTTAGTTACACCTGCTTTTGCTGCAACAGGCTTTGCACGTCTTGATGTCATAACTTTCTGCAAATTTAAAGATTAATATTTTAATTACCAAATGTTTCGTTATTTATATTGCAATTTTATTGCAATCACTTCCTCTTACACATATCCAGTACATCCTTATACCATACAAGTTCCTTGAACCCTACCCTCTTCTTTCCTTTAGGAAGTTTTCCTTCTCTTACCAAGTCATCAAACCTGCTTCTAGAAAGATTCAGATAGTTACAAGCCTGTTCCTTACTCATAGCTTCATGGGCTACCACACTGAGAATATCCATAGCCTGAGACTCTGAAATCTCTGAAGTTCCTACTTCAATCTTATCAGCAATCTCCCTGAGATATCTCACAACCATTCTCCTAAATTCAAACATACTCTTCTATATTTTATTGCTGACAAAAATAAAAAGAATACTCTAAGCTTCTCCCCGACTTAAAGTATTCCTTAAGAATATTAACACTCATCGTTTCCTACTCTTCTTTAGTTCCTTCTGGACTTCTGGTAAGGCACTTATCTTTTTTATAGCTTCTATCACTTCTTTTCTTGATTTTCCGCTTATCTGTGCCAGTCTGTTGATTGCCTGATCCTGATTCATACTGCGTGGTCAGTAAGTTCCTGATGAGTATCATCTTCCTCTAATTCTTTCTTAAGGTACTCTGCTCCTGAAGATGGACCAAAACCACTTGTCATACCACTTAGCAGGAAAGGCAATATCATGTTAGTTCCTGCATCAAAGGTAAACATATCTCCATAGGTAAGGTTACTCAATGCATTAATAGACATCTCAAGTCCCATCCTATACTGACTTACCAGATTCTTTTCCCTCTGGGGAAGGTCAAAGTATTCCTTGCTGTTGATAAAATCAATCACTTCCTGAAGACTCTCCTTGTATTCAGGCTGCTTCTTTTTTAATTCTTCTATATTAGTCATGGCTTTAATAATTTAACTGTACAAAGGTATGAATATTCTACAAGAAGGTGAAACATTACCAGTATAATATAGAAGTATTTGAGAATCAGTATATTATAGGAATAATACATTACCTAAAAAGAAAGGAGGTGTTTTCACAACACCCCCTAACTGAATAAACTATATATTTACTAACTTATGGAAGCAAAAATTATATTTTAATTATCCCCCAGTAAAAGAACTTGAACCACTACTATAATATATTTTTAAATTCACTTTATCAAAGAATCCGTATTCTCCCGTATCTACACTTTGTACAGGAATCATATCTCTTACAAGTGTTTGATTTCTCCAAAATTTAAAATAATAAAATTTAGTTCCATCTTCTGAACCATAACTAGATCCATTATAATCTCCGATTAAGAATTCTTTTGATGTTGTTCCACTTCTTTTGGCTGTAGAGGAACTAAATACTTGTGCCCCACTACTATTATATATATAAAAATACATAGTAGAATTATCTGGATTGTATTCTTCTTTGAAAGTAAACGTTTGGTTGCCATACGATTTAGAGTAATAAATAGTACCAGTATCATAGGCAAATCTTAAAGAACTACTATAGCATTTTAGACCATAGTCATTACTATTGTTACTACTATATCCGCCACAAGGATAATTTCTTGCTGTGGATGGGAGATAAATTTTAGTTTCAAAGTAATCTGTTTCATTTGTTTTTATTCCAATGCTACAATACTTTGTTCCTACACATGTTTCTATATAATTCTTAATATAGTAAAGATTCCCATCAGCATCTTCTACGGTAGCAGCATTTTTCTCCCACACAAGCGTAGAGCCTATGTAAGCCTTCTCAATAGGAGTGCTACCCACGGCTATATCTATTATGTCATTACCTGCAATATTAATCATGAGCCTGTTACAAGATAAATGGTTGAAGGGTCAGTTGTGCCAGGTAATGAGTCTACTACTTTAATAGTATATGCTGCAGCAACTCCAGAACTATTTAAGCCAGTGACTATATTAGAAGGAACTGTAGGAATAGTAGCTGTAATAGCTGCTATTTTATTAGTAACAGTTGCAGCAGTCCCATTAAAAGATACATTCTCTATCACATTAGCTTCTCCTGTAGCAATAGTAACATCTCCAGTCTGATTATTAACTGAAGTCACTGGAGAACTATTTGCTATATAGTTTTTAATCTTAGTCCACAGATAAGTTAAATCTGTTGGTCCTATAAATTTAGCCATAGTTATGCCCAATCATTTGTTGCAATATCCATCTCATCAGTACTCATCTCACTACAGCCACTGTCATTAAGCTGTACATAAGTGCTTCCTCCCCATCTAAATTCAGTATTAGCAGCATAGTTTGTAGAAGCAGCCATGAGCACATAAATCTTTCCAGTTTCAGGACTTAATGCGGAACCACCAGCAGTTAAGCTGAGCCATCCTTGTGCCAATTCAGTAGCTCCACTAATAGGATATGCTTCTACAACATCATCCACATAGCCAGGAAGTTTATCAGAAGGAACCTTACCACTGGAGTCCAAAGGACAAACACCACTTGCTACACCCACAGAAGAGCTTAGTACACCTCCTCCACCACTTACAATGGAGGCAGCAGTAACTACATCAGTAGTATTACCATTAATAGTCTTAGTGATTTTGTTATTGGTAATGTCATAAGCCACTCCTGTTACAGCTGTACTTGCAGCAGCTCTTGAAGTATCAGTAGGGTGAACATGGTCTCCTCTTGAGAATAAATCAGAGCTACCTGCTGAAGCACTTCCATTCATTGCTGGATTACTGGTATAAGGGGATATTCCAGAAGGAATAGTTACCTCATTATCCCCGATAACAACCTTAGTAGTGCCACTAGTAGTAATAATTTTTGCATAATCTTTAATTTTGCCCCAAAGGTATCCTAAACCTGTTGGTCCTAAATAATGTCCCATAATCTATCTATTTTATTAAGTTAATATTCTTGCTAATACATCTATAGGAATTTCAGCATCATCATTGATATATTCCTTTAGCTTTCCTGTAGTCACTACCTGAGGGTCTGTTTCCCCAGAAGACACAGGAATCTTTTCTTTGCCATTAAAGGTATCCAAGGTGTTAGTTACATCCCCTATACTTATTCCTCTCGCCATAATATCTTCAGATTATTGTTCCACAATGCTTTCCATCCATCACACCACCACATCTCTAATTCCTCAGAGAGCTTGACAGTGCAGATGATGCCTACCTCTACATTCACTCTCTCCTCTAAGGCTACCTCAGTATTCACTCCTGGAACACTAGTAGCCTTGACTATAAGAGAGGAAACAAAAGTAACAGCAGCAGTGACGGCTGAAATAACAGCCGTCACCACTACTCCTATACCTTCAGTCTTGCTGACTTGAACATCACAAGGCTCGGAGGCTCTTGTTACTTTTGTAGTTATACAACTCATTTAATCTTGATTTTAGTTGGAATCTCCACTACCTCATGCCTGTGATTATCATCAGTAAAGTCAGTATCTGGGATATCTACTTCATATTTGACAGTAAGAGTTCCCCTGCCTAATATAGTGCTATCTAGAGGAGCTATATAAGTAGTAGGATCATCCTCTACAGGAATCATTTCAGATTTAGTAAGAGTATAATCACCGTTACCTGTAGAGAAAGTACAACTAAACTCAATACCATCATCAGACATATCATACCCATCTATAGTGTCCATACTGACTTTCAGCTTGAACTCTCCACCATAGAATATGATATCATCATTCTTATTTCGGTATGTTGCCATAACTGAACTTATAAACTAATTATACCATTATCTACATCTGTCTGCCATTGACTTAATGGGAAAATATAATTTGCAACAGTATTCCATTTGGTCCAACCAGTTGTACTGTCTACCTTATATACATCTACCAAATTATCTGGAACATAGTATCTTATTGAAGGCAATGTCACATTGGATTTTGTTTCAACAACACCATTATATGGTAATGTTACCCAAGTAAGTTCTGGGGTACGGGGAGTGATCATTGACCATAAATAAGCCGATTCTGCTCCCAAAGTATTACATGAAGAAGGAAGTTTAACTGCAGTCAAATAAGCATTACCAGATGCTTTGATCTGAGCCGTAGATAGTGATGAATGGCTGTAATATAAAGCAGTAAGTACTTGGATTTTGGTATTTGACAAATCCAGGACTCCAACAATCCAACTGCCGACAAGTCCAAAATTTTTTATATTAGTTATGGAATCAGGAACAGCAAAAGCAGTAAACTTACAACCATAGAACATATATGAGGGTATAGTTGTAACAGATGTAAAATATTTAAATGCAGAAAAGTCTTCAGCAATATTAGCAAAGCCAGAGTTGACTTTAAGTGCTCCTTTTTTAGATGAAAACTGTGAATCAGTTACCGCAGCACATTCCTTTATAGTCATATAGTTCGGATTCTCGGCCCATCCCCATTCATACATTTTTGCCATCAAATTTGGCTGGTCTAGAATATTTATGGGGGTAACGTCCTCAATCTCCAGACTATTTGTTTCTTTGGTATAAGCCAAAAAAGGACCAGTTAAGATAGTAGCATCCCTATCTGCTTTCGTTTCAAAATATTTTATATGTTTCATAATTTATAAAATTTAAAATTCAGTTTAAATATATTTCAAAGATACTTTCGCAATTTGCATATTGTCAAACTCAGAACTAATCTTAATAACCATATCTTGTTTACCGTCGCTTGGCCTATAGATTGTTTCGAGAGGTATTCTTACAATTCTCCAAGACACACCAATAGGTCTGCTATAAACCGTATATGGAGTTTTTGCTCTTGGTGAAGACAGTGTAAGTTTTAACAGATTCCAGTCCCAACTTTCTGTAGTGATTGTAGGAATATTATTACGGGCAAGAATCTCTATGACGAGATGGCCCTGCCTTAATTTACTATTATCTACAATACAATTCATTGAGCCAGTACTTGTAAGGGGAATGTATGAAGAACATCCATTCGGCAATGAAGAGCCGGCAACAGAAGTTATAGGCTGATTATCTTCATCAGTCCACGAAGAAAGGACAGTACCACCAGAACCAAAAGTGGATTCGGTGATTAATTCCGTATTGGAATTAAGAAGATTTGATGTAAAATCAGGTAAAAGCTGTCTTACACATTCCTTTTCTCTTGAAGCTCCCCATTCTACAAACACGCTTTTTATTGTAAAACTGTCTTCTGATACCACCAAAAAATGCACTTTATCATAAAACACTTCCGTCATAGGAGATACATTATACCTGTCTTTTCCATCATTTGCAAGAGCAGCCCAATGTCCTCCTGTTTCTTGTTCAATCACGGAAGCGGAATTCAAGGAGGCTTTAGCATGGCCATTGAAATTGATATTTGACGAAGAACTACTACTACTTCCTGATTCTTTTACCAAAGTACCGTCAACATCTTCTGCGGAAACAAGGGGAAGGCAATACAAATCACAATATTCTCCATAGTGATCCTCTGTATCAACAGAAACAACGGTAAATATAGTCCCATTATAACTATACCTGTCTCCCTCTGCTACATTACAAGAATCGTTGATATGAAATCTAGTATAGTCCGTGAGTTCTGGATATGGAGGTGTATCAGAGTCCATACAATACACATTGACAGAAGTGCTGCAAGTGAGATTAAGTCGCACCTTGTCCAAATAATTTGAAGTAGCAGGAAGAATGACACTTATCAATGCAATATTATTGAAGGTAGTTGATGTGGAAGCGGGAACAAATCTTCTTGCCCTTTCATAATTATCATCAAATATTAGGTTATCCAAGCTGGAAGTATCTACACCACTTCTAACCTTGTATATTTTCATAGACTGTCTTGGGCTTTCTATTCCCGCCAAGGCATCCATATAAGCATAGGCTGTCGATGCAGTCTGCCTTACATTTGGGTGTGCCCCAGTATTCATACCATTAATCATACAATACTCACTTGCATCCATGAATAATGTATGGTTTTCTTTACACCATTCTCTAAGGAGTGAGGAGTAATAATGTCCGTCTTGATTATAGGAATAACTATTATGAGATGTTCCAATAATAGGCTGGACTCCAAATGATTTGACTACTTTGGAAAGGTATATAAAACTCTTGAAATATTGTTCTATGCTTCCTTTTAGATTTTCGTTGTCAACAAGAAGGGCAAACCTTGCTGACTTTAGCATAACACTTTGTCCTTTTCTAAGCCTTATGATATGGTGGGCATTGCTTGTTCCATCCATAGAAAGGTTTTGTATAGTGTAATCAGAAAAGAGATTCAATATATTAACCCAATGTTTGCTTGTAGGGTTAACATAGTTAGACAGAGCAGCTCCGTAGGAAGAACCAAAAATACTGATAGCATCTGAATTTGTATCGGAAACACTACCATTATAGATTGAAGTGCCTCCATCACCTACAAGTTCATTAAGCCTTGCTTCATGGTCTCCAATGGCTTTTGCTATAACGTACTCATCATCTATTATCTTTTTTTCGTAGTCTTCTTTTTGTTTGCTAAAAGCACAGGATACGGTATATTCATCCTCAATGATTTCTTTTGCTAAAGAATCTGATTCTGTGATATTTTCAATGAGCCATGCTTCATCAATAGTATCATTGCTTAAAAAAACAATGCTGGAAGAATAAGTAGCAAGAGTGTCAATATACCAGTCAGAACCATCATAGTGGCTAATATTATTACTTCCAGTCCAAGGTTTGCTTAAAGTATAAGTTACTCCCAGTACACCGTCTGTAAGTTTAAATTCAGTGGAAGAATTGTTCCCAGCCTCTAAGCATATTGCAGAAACTACATTTCCACTATTTTCAATATTCCAACCTTCTACATCTTCAAAAGCTTCTGCTATAGAAGATGCTATCTGAGAACTCGTAGTAGAAGCTCCTACTGAAATATTGTAAGTAATACCGTTAAATGTTGCACCGATATTTCCAACACCTACAGAGAAAGCCATCGTAATTTTTGTTGAGCTATCTGTAACAGATACTGTAGAAGTACTTGTAATACCAGAAGATTCACTAAAGATAATATTATAGTCAGAATACCCATCAGTTGCAGGATATTCTGCAGTAATAGAACCATTACCTTTATCTGTAAAAGTCCATCCAGTATCCCCAAGGGCAGTTAATGCATCATATACAGCCGTAGCAATAATAGTTGGAGTGTAGCCTGTAGCTGGAGTAATATCTACTTTATTTCCTACTATTTCAGTCCCATTAGTAAAGGATGCCTCAATATTGCAATTTCCTCTTTCAATATTAAGAGATAATTTAGTGGGACTGCCGAGAGCATATACTGGTTCTGCAACAGAAGCTCCTGTCAAAGATGTATCTGCGAATTCTTTCACATCTTCTTGAGCTTGATATGTAGCATTATTATAAGTTCTTAATTCTCCTTGTTTAACTGTATCAGTTAAATTTAAGAATCGTACATCCTGGGTAATCCTTAGAATTTGTTTACTAGAAGTGATTACAGGTTCTTTTGCGCTATAGTTAACTCCTACAGCAAGAGTTTTCAAATCATTAGTCAGATAATCTTCTGATTTTTTAAGAGCACGGCCTATAACATAATTTTGTACTGGCTTAACACCGTCTGTATCAGTAGGTTCTGTAACAATTGTAGTAGCACTGGTTCCTTGGTCTTCAATTAGCTCACTAATCTGCTGTCCTAGACTTTCAATAGCATCTTCAACATCAGATGCCACTTGCTCTGAAACAGTATTGGCATTTTCTGCTGCATTATTAGCTAAAGTAGTAGCTGCTCTAGTATCTTCTAATGCTGCATCAATTTCAGCTTCTGCATCTGCTTCAATCTGATGGATGTAACTTCCATTAAGAACCTTCATCCACCATTCAGTATCCTCTACAGAATGCCCAACATTATCTGCCTTAAGGGAAAGATAGGATGAAAGAGTATTATTATCATACGCTAAATCATTGGCATTATAAAGTGTTTCTGCATTATAATCCCCCTTAGGAGTCCATGAAGAATCTGCGCCTTGCTGAATTTTAGTCTTAAGCTCAGTATTAAGCTTTTCTTCACTGAGAGTACCTTTAGCAATATTATAGTCTGTGATAGTCTCTTTATTGATTCTATCTCCAGTAATATTATTGTTAAGGAACTTTTGGCTTTTGAAATTACTCTCACTACCTTCGGTAATTTCTTCAAATACAGCTTCAGTAGAAGTAACTGGATAGACAGTAGTCTTATCGGTTCCTCCTACAAGCTCATTGTTCTTTAATTTCTTAATATAGCCCATAGTAATAAAAATTTAACCTCTACAAAAGTAGAGACTAATTACGGAATTACAGGGCTTTTAAAGAAATCCCTTAACTACAATAAAGAAGCTTATTAAATACCCTAAACATCTGGGATACTAAATACCCAATGGTATAGGCTGGTGGTTCTCCCCTATCCTCTACATCATAGGCATTCAGCATAGCTTGCTTTACATGCTCTGCTTCATGTACAATGGAATTGATATAGTCTCTCCTGGAAGTATGTGTATTGAATAAGACTATACTGATGTGCTTCTCTATATTACTATAGGTTACTGCCTTTGCCCTCCTATGATATAACATGGCAAAGACTTCCTTGATAGATGCTGCAGTTACACCCATCTCTTTCAGCTCTTTAGTGATGGAGTCCAGAAATCTGAAGTTTATATTATAGTATACTATCACTTCCCAATAGGACTCCACACTAAATTGCTGTCTAACCATAATTTACAGTAGGTAGTCACTATGTGACTACTTAAACCATTTCCTCCCAATCAATAGGATTGTTCATAAACATAGTATCAGCATAGAATCTGTTAAACACAAATCCTTCTTCAGCATCAGGATCATCCAGTAAGTCCTTTACATACATAGCCAGATGCTTCTCATCAGGTACAGACTTCTCAAGGAAATCATTTGCACACATATTGGCAACATAACAAGCATCATACATCTTATTATGTTTCAGCTCTATGTCATAGGAAGAAAGCAAGTCATCCACCTGTTCCTTTGTATAAGGCTTCAGTTTCTTCTTCTTACCATTCTCCTCTGTGTACATCCTGCTTACTGCCTCCATACAGAGCTTCTTGTTGAAATGACAGCCATAGTTATTAAGGTACAGCTTCATTCCTTCAGGAATCTCATCATAACTACCAGTGTTTCTGAAATACATAGCTATAAGGTTTTAAATGGATGAGGTGGATACTATCCACCCCACCCTGATTAATTACATTCTGCCCTTACGATAGCCATAGCGACCATTCATCCTCTCATAGTGCTTCATGTCATCCTCATCATATTCCTTGCGATAACTGCCACCACGATACTCAAAATCATCCTCCATAGCCTCTTCAAGGCATTCCTCCAAATCCTCAGTGAATTTCTTCATCTTCTTCACTTTCTTCAGCAGGTCCTCATGTTCCTCACTGCTTCTAAATTTAATTACCATCATAATCTTGAACTATTTACTGGATGTCTTCTCTTTAAGCAAAGACAGCATCTCTGCCATTTGAGTCTTCATATCTTCTACCTGACCTCTCAGTTCCTTTACAGCACTGTCATTAGCCTGTCCAGGATTGAGATAGCCAAGTACATCTTCATACTGGGAAATCAATGCCTTGTGCTTCTCCACACTATTCACAATATTTCTACTGTTCTGTAGCATGGAATTCACATGACCATTGAGAGAATCTCTGCCATCAGCCAATACAAAAGTATCATTACCAAAGTCAGCAATAGCACTGTTACTAGGCACTTGCTTGAACTCTTTCCTTTCACCATTCACTGTGGCAACTATATCCACTACCATTTCTGGCATCTGTCCGAAAATATTGCTTCTCTGTTTGGGATAAGGCAGGCTCACACTTTCTATAGGGGCTGTAAACAGTTTTATCTCTCCCTTAGTCTCAAGTCCATACAAGACACTGCCTTTGCTTAAATTTGAAAACATGGTTATTAACTTTAAAAATTACTCACTAGATATTACTCATTAACTGTAATGTATCTGCCCACCTGTCAAAGTAAACCAGATAGATTCCTGTTCCAGGTAAGTCTGCTACTGTTACATTGGCTCCACCTGCTGCAGTCAGTGTACTGGTGATACCAGCCATAGAGAACTGTATAGGCAGAGTGGTTGTAGTTCCTTCAGGAATAGCCTCAGAGATATAGACCAGAATCAATCCTCTGAAAGGTCTTCCGTCAAAGTCAGGAGCAAACTTAAAGGTAACAGCTGTGTCTGATACTGCTACAGATTGGGTTTTGATACATGGGATGCCATTGATATTGGCATACTGATATGGAAATCTTGCCATTGCTCAAAACCTTTTAATTATCCCCAATAGCTAGTACCACCTGATGCATATCCCCAAGGATTGAATCCACCACCAACATAAGGAGTGTTGTTCACTGCCACAAGATTAGGCCAAGTTACTGGTACAGTATTTGGCTGCTTGGCAGCAATAGCATCTACCTTATCATCCAGTGCATGGAAGGCAGCATTGAATTGCAGAGTCTGATGGTCATTGGAAATCTGATTCCTCAACTGGGTAATGATGTCACCCTGTGTATCAATCTTATTCTGGAGTTCACGCTCCTTAAGGTCACAGAATTCCTTGGTAATCATAGCATTCTGGGCCTGAATAGCACCAAGGATATTATTGGTGTTATTGGCAGCCTGAGAAGAGAGGGCATTAGTCTGCTGACATACAGCAAGCTGGTCTGCACTTTCAATCTGAGCCATCTGAAGCTGTGTAGCAGCTTGATTCTGAGCAGCCTGGAGTTGTGAAGCAGCAAAGTTATTAGCTGCCTGAGCCTGTAAAGCATTGGTCTGCTGAGAAAGGTCATACCTCATATTGCAGCAGCACTCACACAACTGTCTTCCAAGGGCAGCATCACCAGCCTGGATAGCATTGATAGTCTGCATTCCAGAGAGACCTACCTGATTACCTACCTGGTTGATGGAATTCTGTAGAGAGAAGATACCATTCTTCACAGTCTCTACAGATGTGTTAGTAATACTTGCCAACTGAGCAGCAGCATCAGCTCTGCCATTAATAGCCTGCAACAGTAAATCACGACCTTCTGAGTTAGAAATCTGATTGGCAAGATAACCAGTACCATTGTTACTGCCAAAACCATTATTTCCCCAACCATTGTTACCATAAAGGAACCAGAGGAAGAGAATCCAAATCCAGTTGCCATTACCACCAAAACCACCATTCTGGTTCAACAGTGCAAGCAGACCAGGATCAATACCAGAAGCTTTTGCCATTGCATCTGGGAAAACATAAACACCTTCATTTTGTGCCATTGTTCTAAAATTTTAATCGGTTAAAAAATTAATTTGTCAGTAGGCTGCAGTTTAACTACAGCATTATCCTTGCAAGAACATTGCAAAGATAGGCACAAATAAAAGGCTCCTCAAACAATGCCAATAAATACAAAAAACCTGCTAGCTCTCAGCAAGTTAACAGGATAATACATAGAGTATGTTGCGATTATATCGCAGCTAAATAAAAAAGGGAAACTTCACAGCCTCCCTTTTACAATGTTTAATCTAATTTCTAACTAATGAAAATTTAATCAATTAATGAAAAACTAATCAATCACCACATTACTAACTAACTTTCAAAAAAACAACAATTACACCCTATTATTTAGATAACTAATAATTCCTTCTACATGGATTCTCTCTATCTGATGCTTCCCTACATCTGACAAAAGATATTCTGTATCCTGCTTATTATCCTGGAATAGATTCTCTGTAAGGACAGCAGGACATTTGGTATTGTTCAATACATAAAGACTTTGAGGCCAATATTTCTGAGTTGCTGTAGGCTTCCTTGTCTTCAAACCATGAGCTGAGGCTGCATCAAAGAAACATTCTGCAAGTCTCTTACTGTTCTGTGAGGCATTGTTACTGACATTCACCTGCCACCCACAGGCATTGTGCCACTTACCATCATTACCTATGGCATTAACATGAATACTCACATACAGCACATTCTTAGCTCCATGCTGCCTACATACCTCATTTACATAGTTAACTCTCATAGCCAGCTCATTACTCCGCTCCTGCTTATAGTTAGGTGACTGCATAGTCTTTGGTAAGTCCAATGGCATATAGTCTACCTCCACCTTATAACCATAAGCTCTGAGCTTAGCTGCTACTTCTGAAGCAATTTCCCTTGAATAGATACACTCCTTTAACCTGCCATCAGGAGACTGTTTCCCTGGCTCTCTCATCCTGTGAGCTGTACCTAATATAATAATGAAATTGCTTTTACTGTCCATCTAAGTCTTGCTCTTCTGGGTCAAAGTAATCTTTCTCTGGCATTTCAGGAGACATTCTTGAATACCTGCTGGGCTTCTGATTCATCCTTCTAATCTCCTTTTCTACATGAGTTGTCACTTCTTCCATCTTCCTGTTGGCATTGGTTTCAAAAGTGACCAGTTGATTATGGAAGTACATTCCACCACCTATCAACGTTAAGGCAGTTCCCATTGACAGACCTCCCCATGCTATCACTCCTGCTCCTACTGTCAGGGTGATAATAAAGGAGACAAAGGCCAATGTAACTGCCGTAATTATCAAAAACCCAGCTGCTCCGTACTGGAATCTATCTTTCCATTTTTGAGAAATTCCTTGCTCAATCGCGTTTACTGTCATCTTCGCTACTGTCTAAGTAATCCATTAAATAAGCTATCAGATATATAGGATATACCAGCCAGGACAGGAAACTCAGGGCTGTAAGGACTTGAAAGTCTTCATTGAGAAGTATCCTGTCCTTAAACCAGTACTGCAGTTGTACCCATGCAACCAGCACTCCTATCATATAGAGAATTATGAACACCATATCTTATCTCCAGCACAAAGGTACTGGATAACCAAATATCCTGTATCCTTTTAACTGAATCCCTAATAAATACTTTCTAAATGAATAAGAAATCCCGTAAGGTTTTGGTACTATCACGGGAATTTTTTACTTTTGCAGCAAAAGAGATTAACTATGGGTAATTGGGATAATTTATCTTTGACTGAGAAGGCAGCTATGATGAGAGTAGCTGTCAAGAATGGTATTACTAATCTTCAAGATATTAAGAGAGAATACAATGAATTTGCTGAAGGTGGAGATACTGATTGGAGCTATAATGGCTGGAAGAAACAGATATCAGAATACATGGGTATTAAGCCTGATGAAGACAATACCTATGACTATGAAGCTTTCTTTAATAAGTATCCCGAAGAAGCCTGGAAAATGCTGAATGGTGATCCTACTGCACATTTCTCTGATGAGTTTAAAACAGTATATCATCCTACATTTAGTTCAAAGAGTATTGGAAATGATGGTAGTATTTACTCAGGAGTAAGAAATCCCAAAACCAATCCTAAAGGACTAACAGGTGGAACATGGTCTCCAGACTATAAAGTCTTTACTATGTCTCCCGATGGTTATAGAGGACCTGTCAGTATGGATGATAGGAAATGGTATTTGGAGAATGCTGAAGATAATGGGGTACAGCTCCGAGAAGCTGATGGTAGCCTACCTATTTATGATGGTATTCCTTGGGGAGGAGTTCTGCCTAATGTTACTATATATGGTAATAAGTTTGTTAAAGGTGGTCCAAAGAAGAAAGTTACATCAGGATGGTATCAGCAACATCAGAACAGGTGGTATAACTTTCTTAAGAATAAAGGATTAAGCGATGCAGATTCTGCAAGACTTTCTGGGTTCTTCACAGCACAGGATGACCTTGAAAGTGCTGGAGGAAAAAGCAATGCTGCCAGAGAAAAGAATAACTTTGGTGGTATGCAGAGAGGAGGTAAGAACATTAAATACAATACTGTAGAGGACTATATGCAGGATAAATGGAAGATGATGAATTCCAAGTTTAAGTCTGCATTAGGAGCTAAGAATATTGATGAATATGCTACTATCTTAGGTAATCCAGAAACTGCTGGTAAAGGCTATCTTTACTATGTTACAGACAAAGTGAAGTATGACCCGAAGAGTCCTCAATGGAAAGCTGCCCAGAGACAGCACATGCAGAATTATATCAATGGCATGAGAAGCAGGGCTGGTATGGGAACAGTGAGATTTAACAATCAGCCTATAGCTTCTGCTAAGCCTTCTACCCCTCCCACTACTCCCATAGCCCCCATAAATCCCAGTATATCCCAGGAATTCCTAGAATCCCCTATCCCATTCACTCCCTTCAATCCAGAAGTTTTCTTTGCTACCCCTGATACCTATCAGCAACCTGTAGTTGTTGAAGAGCCAGAAGTTCAAGAGCCAGTAGTTATATCCCCATACAGTCCAGAGGAAATAGATAGGCAAGAGAGAATGAACAGGCTTTCTACTTTTAATAGAATCCTGAATCTCACCAATCCATATCCTCAAGAAGAAGATTCCTTCCTCAGTACCATAGGATTACTTACAGGCAACCCCTTCTCCAAAGGAGGAGGTATCCATATAAAGCCTGAAAATAGAGGAAAATTCACTGCTTTAAAAAAGAGAACAGGACATTCTACTTCTTGGTTTAAAGCTCATGGAACTCCTGCTCAAAAGAAGATGGCCACCTTTGCATTAAATGCTAGAAAATGGAAGCATAAGTAATACTTAGATTTAGAATTAATTAAAAAGGTGAGCCAAACGACTCACCTTTCTTTTTACCCACAAGTAATATCATGAACTAAATCTGCAAGCATCTGCTCTTTCTGGCTCTTATCTGCATCTAATATAGCTTGTATCCTCCTTGCTATATCATCTTTATCTATAGGCTTACCTATTGATTCTGCACTTTGAAGAGCTTCCCATACTCCCATTCTTGCAGACCTTCCGTTCTTTTCTTTAGTACCTTTAATAATAGGACTCTTCTTATTAGTTACAAGAAGTGCTTCCAAACCTCCATTCTTTGCATCTAAGTCATCAATAGTTTTCCCATCAAACATCTTAGGAGTCTCCTGTTCTCCAGTATTAGCACCTTCTTTAGCTTTATCAGCTGCCTTCTTATAGTTATTGTATTTAACTTGGAGACCCTTATGGATACCCTCAATGTTTTTAATAATACCTTCTCCAACTCCTGCTTCTCTTGCCTGGTCAATAGCAACTTGTCCTAATTCAAGTAGTGACTCCATTACTTCTATATCTCCAGAAGTCTCCATAGCATCTTTCATTTGCTTTCCTACATTTCTCAAGGCATCTTCCGCATCTTTCTTTGTAGGTTTCTGTTCTGTAGAAGATTCTGTTTGTAAAGCACCTTCTTTCTTCAATTCTTGTATCTTAATAGCATTTTCCGCAGTAAATGTTCCGATTGCACTATTGATTTCATTTATTAACTTTTGACCCTCCTCGCTATCACGCTTAACAGGTCTTGAATCACCTATTCTATAAATCCACTTTTCTTCACCATCAATTATGAATATATCATTATATCCTTTGACCCCTTTAAGAACAAAATCCCTGACTTTAGGAGATCGTTTATATCTCTCATTAATCTGACTTTCTTTATAGCTAGGTAGTCCTCCTTTTTGTGCAGCTTCCATCAAATTGATAAGATTAAGAATGTCTGTAGATACTGGTTTGCCACTTTCATCTGTAACTTTAATAAAGGTTCCAGTAGAATCTGGAGTAACATAGTATTTTTTCATACCATCTCCAAAATCATACTTACGCTCATTATCATTCATATTATTACCACCTGTAAAGTGGTCATCATTATTTGAGGTACCTTCTACAACTACAGGGTTTCCTGTACCATCAATAGGAACGACAGTGAAATTGGCATTGAAATTATAGAAACCTCTTAATCCTATTTCAAATACACCAGATGTTATGACATCCCTTCCATTTACTTCCTCAATACTAGTTGCAGGAAGGGTAAACTTTCTGCCCTCTTCAGCAAGGGCATCAAAGAATGCCGTAACAAATTCTTCAAAAGTATCTCTATTTACATCATACTCCTTACCATTAAACTGGAGGGTAATATCTCCACCATTGAAATGAATAGAATTTCTACCATCCTTTCTGCTATTAAAGATGAAATACTTCTGAAGCATCATCTTGGCAGTCATCTTATCGGATATAGTAGCATCTTCATCATAAATATTCTTCAGATAACTGATGATATTCTCAAGATATTCATTCTTAACACTACCATCTAATACAGCATTAAGCAGCTGTCTTCCAGTATGACTACCATCAACATTAGCTTCTAACCAGTCAGCAACAGTCCTTCTGGTTACTCGTACAGGATAAAGCATACCATCAGCCTTAGGAATAAACATTACTATGGCACCATTGTTTCTCTTCATCCATGTAGAGTTTGGTTCTTCTATCTGGTCTTGGATTTTCTCATCTTCGACAGCATTAAGCAAACCATTTACTACAGTACCAAAATAAAAGTCCATACCTGCACTCCACTCAGAAGAAACAGTCCTTGAGTTGTCTCCTTGCTGGGAAGTCATAAATTCATAAAGTCCTACCTTTTCCCTGTCATCATCCTTATCATTCCTCTTATCAAGCCTACCTGTATTAATCTTATTAATGACAGTAGTTTTTTCACTTACAACAAATGGCTGGTTATCAGCTTTAGCCTCTTCTATCTGGGAATTCAGTTCCTGATTAAGTGCTCCCTGAAGACTTGCAAAAGCCTGGGATACTTCAGGTGCTACCTGTCCATTTATGGACATTACCCCTACTATATGGTACTGTTTACCATTAATAGTTACAGGATTAACTTTCTCCTTAAATTCTTTTTCCTTACCATTAAAACCATTTTCAACTATAGCCTTCCTAACTTTGTCATTCCATTCGATAGCCAAGAAAGTAATAGGATGAGTCTTATCTTTATTAAGGACATCATCGGTGCTTCTTAATAGATGAACAGTTACAGGTTCTCCATCCATAGCTTTTGCTACATAGCCAAGATAGTTATTATCTACAAACTGATAGGCCTTATATTGTAGTAATAAATTACGGACAGTTTCTATTCTTTCCTTCAATTCCTGAGCCTGTCTTTCAGTAAGTTTAGGATTATTCTCCATTAACTCTTCTACAGTAGGCTCATAAGGAATTCTATAGTCTAACCAGTTATCACCGTCAGAAAGTCTATAGGCTGTCGGATTGTCACTCTTGAAAGTAACCCTGAGGTTTTCATGCATCTTCTCAGCTCTGTCACTTCCATCATTGTCATCTCCAAGATCTGTATCGTCTTCTTCTATATCATCATCTGCAAAATTACCGTCATCATTGGCAATATCTTCATCAGTAAGATTCTGAAGTAGTTGTTCAAAATCTACCAAAAACTCACTGCCAGGATTCTCTTCATTAAACTTCTGAATCCTATCCTGAAGCTCTTTAGATAGTTTCTTTAAATCATCTACCTTATAAGAACCATTCTTCTGTTTACTGTCTTTGACCTCTTGCTCTACAGCTTTCTGAAGAGAGTCTTTAGTATCAGTAGTACCTTCTTTCTTATTATTTTCTTCTGATTCTTTAGCCTTCTTTGCTGCAAGACGTTCTCTTAGAGCATCAAATCCTTTCTTTTCCTTTTCAGATGCTTCACCTTCTTCTACATCATTACCCTTCTTAGTTGATTTCCTTGTGTTTTTATTAGTAGCAGTAGAAGTTTTAGCTGCATTAAGTGTGGACAGAACTTGCCTGATACCATCGGCTGTCTCTTTGGCTCCTGGTACACCACTCTTCTCCAATTCTTCTGCAGCTTCATTCATACCATTAATAAACTTATTCTGCACATCTACCCCTTCCTGCAAAGCATTCTCCCATTCAGACTCGGCAGTTCCTTGCACACCAGCAGCTATCTCTGGAGCAAGTTTTTGGGACTGTCTTGCTACATTACCATAGAAGTCTACTGCCTTCTCATAATCATCAATAAATTTCTTAGTATCTTCATCTGCAGTCTGCTTTGCTTTATCTAAAGCAGCCTGAGCTATTTCAGGATTTATATTATAAGCTTCTCTTAAAATTCTGTCAAGATCAACCATATTGTTGGCATTCTTGATATTCAACGAGAGCTCATCAGATTTATTGTCTTTTTCTTTTTGAGAAATTTTATCTTGTGCTTGCTTATAGGCATCATTGATTAAACTGGGGTCACCTAAGAATTCTCTTACCTTTTTATTATAGGCCATCTTTTGATTGGCAAGAATAGATAAATCAACGGCTTCTTGAATTGCTTTATCCTTAACTTCCTCATCCAAACCAGAGTTTCTACTATTCAGAATACTAACAAGTGCCATTGCATTCTGAGGATTTGCCAATATTGCCTGGGCTTCATCAGAATTTATTTTTCTCTTTTGTCCAACAGCCAGGGCTTCAGACAAACTATAGAGAGAACCTTCACCATACCCCCTAGCTTCAGCAATCCTCTCCCTGGCAGAAGTGTCTTTTTCTTCCGTCAGCATCTGAAGCAACTTCAATACATTATCTACACTTCTATCAGCAACCTTAGCTTTATTAAGTTTCTTTTCGGCAGCAAGAAGTTTCTTCTCTACATCATTCTTATGTTCTTGACTATGCTTACCATTTTTTACTTTTTCCCAATGTTCTTTTGCTTCATTATATTTCTTTTGAGCAGATTCCAAATCTGCCTTGATTCTCTCTTTTGCAATTTCTTGAGCGGCCTTTACATCTTTGAGATTATCTATTAAATCCTCGGCCATCTCAGCACTTCTTCTTTCATAGCTAAGAACCTTACCTTTCATCTGGGTAAGAAGTTCTATCTGCTCATCATCAAGTCTGCCATCAGTCTCAATATCAATATCATTCCTAATCTTCAAATAGTCATCAATACCCTGGAGAAGATTCTGTCTATTCCTATCAAGAATCTCCCTCATCTTACCAGGATTGGTAACATTCATCTGGCCATTCCTATCAATAAATGGGCCTTCTAACTTCTTTTGATAATTATCCTCTTCTATCCTCTTATTGACTTCTTCAAGCTCATCATATACCTTACTTTCTTCAGGAGTCAAAGCTCTGTCTAATTTATTAAACTCAGCTATCTGACCTTCAAGATATGCCTTTCTATCTTCATCTTGTTTCTTCTGTTGTTCTGGAGTAATCTCAGTAGAAGTCTGCTTAACTATATCTTCAAGCTCCTCATCAGTATAATCGGTATTATACCCTACAAGCTGCTTAAATTCCTCCAAGTGTCCTGATGAAGCAGCAGCATTCAAATCCTTATAGAAGGATTCAAGTTCTAAATCTTTATATTTAGATTTATCTCCTTTTGCTATTTCTTCCTGCAACCACTTATCATAGTCTTGCTGTTTCTTCAGATTATCATAAAGAGCTTTAAATTTTGGATCTTTTACCCTCCCATTAAGATATTGTGCTACTTCATTTTCATGTTTTTTAGCATCCATGTAATCGTTGTAGTTTCCTACAATACCTCCAGCAAAACCTACAGGACCTAACTTCATATAGGCATTCTTTGTCTGGGAACCAAATACAGGCATACCTATCATAGAAGAAAGAGCACCAATCATATACTCTTCCCAAGCATTAGGGTCTCCTAAGTTGGTAGCAATTGCTTTACCAAACCCTGCAATATAATCATCTACATCAGTTTTAGCTTCTCCATTTTGTCCCGCATCAAAAAATCTTTGGATGCTTTCATTGACAGCATTTCCAGCACCATCACTAGCAGCTCTTTGGAGATATTCTTCCAAACCTTCAGTATTGCTCTTTAACAAAGCTGTCCCAACTGCACCCTTCCAAGTCTTATCACTCTTGAGAGTACCTTTAGCTAAGTCTCCAGAAATCCTGTGCCCATTAAACAAACTACCCATTTGCCTTCTGGTAGAATCAAATCCCCTGGTATAGAGCTTTCCTAACTGATACATGTTAGATGCCATCAAGACAGGAATATTTAACAGCAAGTCTGCATTTCCCATCTTTGCCCTACCCTTCTCAATTTCTTCAAGCTGTTTAGTATGCTTTTCAGCAAGCTCCATCCTTTTGGCTGTCTTGACAGATTCTTCCATCTCGGTACCACCAAGAGCATTTTCTATCTTAGCAAGTTCTTCCTGCAATTCAGTCTGATATCTTTCATTCTCTTGCCGAGTAGCCATCTTAGCCCAGTCCTTACTATTATTCAATGCTTCAATAGCACCTTCATTAATAGCACTTCCTAAAGAACCAATAGTCTGGGTAGTAGCCCTTGTAGTCTGGGCAGCATTTCTTACTTTATCAAAGCCTTCAAGAATCCTTTTACCTCTCTCAGCTTCTGTTAATCCTTCCCTAGCTAAAGCTCTTTCAAGACCTGCAACATCATCTCCATACTTAGCAGTAAGTTCTCCTACTCTTGCAGCCATGCCTGCTCTTTCAGCTAGAGATGCAGCCCTTGCCCCTTTTACTGCAGCAGTACCAACTTTACCAATAAGGGTAGAAGCTGGAATACCTCCATAGAAAGCACCAACCATAAAGCCAAGGTTCTTCAGCAGTTTATCTCCGAGGAAGTTAGCTGTAAAGATATTACCAAATGGGTTCTCAATCTCATCCTGGGTATAGTAGTTAGGCATCAGTTCTTCAGATGCTTCCGTTACTTTCTGTAGAGCATTTGTTATAGGATTGTCCCACAGATTCTGAACCCATGATTTATTATCATCCTCAATTACACCAGCAGTCTCAAGTAAAGAATGTCCAGCACCATAGAGTAATCCAGCTGTCTCCAATGCAGTAGTACCTGCTAATACTCCAGCCTTTCCTATACCATTTAGGAGTTTAGAATACCAAGGTTGATTTTCAGCCCTAATATCTCCAAGCCGAGAGAATTGAGCCTCAGTAGCTGAAGAATTGTCATAATGACTTCTGCCCCAATAATCTTGATTACCACTATAAGTTTGCTGTTGGGATAATGGGGACATTATATCCTGTTGAGCATGACTTCCTGCATCGTATAAAGATACAGGAGCATACGCTTGATCTATTCCCTGACTAAACTGTAAGAACTCTGGACTCAAACTTGACAATGTATTATCATTTGCATCCTGAAGCTGCCTAAAAGTCATAGGACCAGTTTTAGTTATATCAACTGGTTTTTGTTTAGCTGTTTTTGACATAGCATTAATATCCGTATGGGTTATACTCCTGTTCTTTTGTCTTATTTGTCAAACCTAATTGAGAATGATATAGGTAAGCTTCCTGCAGTGACTGCTTATACATGCTTTGAGCATAAGCAATTTCTTCAGGTGAAGCCTGTACTTCATTGCCCTTGGTATCCTTATACTTACCTGAAGTTACCACATTCTGCCATTGTAATGCTTTCTGCATAGCTGTATCTCTGTTATGTTCATTGGTAGGATTAATACCTTCTGGCATCAAGTATCTATGCACTTCTCCATTTTTACCTTTAATCATAACAGTACTGCCGTAAGGAGAGAATCTAGTTGAAACCACTGTAACATCATCACTATTCAGCTCATCCATCTTAATAGCCTTTCCAGCTGGTTTGAAACTATTAGTCTTTCTATCAAAGTCCACCTCTTGGAGTTTAGTTCCTCTTGCAGCAATTTGAATAGCAGATTTCATGTCTTTCTGTTGAGAACTTGACACAGTATAGTCAAACTCAGTGCTCTTAGTAGCATCATACTTTGAAGATGTATTATCTTTATTGTATTGTGCCCAAAGATTTCCTAAATTACCTGGCTGCATTTTACCGTTTATAAAGTATTTACTGCCTCCAATACTGTCAATAAACTTTTTAAACTCAGTGGGTTGATACTTATTTTCAGTATTCAATTGTGTTTCAGCATTCATAAGTCTTGCCGTACCTCCACCTGATGCAGCTGTGCTTACCCTTGGAGCAGCATTCCTATTATACTCATCAAAGCCTTTCTTATTCATCTTTACACGGCCATTAGCATCAACATCAAAATACTTGGCAAAATTCCTCATATTTGCATTTGCTTCATCTACTTCTTTCTGGCTATAAATATTTACAGGATTAATAGCAAGCCCTCCTCCCTGCTGTTGCAATTGTTGTTGAGCTATTTTAGCTGCTTGCTCTTGCTCTGCCATTCTTAGATTATGATTATAATCGGCCATTCTCATCTGAGAAGCTTCTTGTGCTGCAAGTTTAGCTGCTTCATCAGTATATTGACTTACTTGTGTCTGACCAACTGCATTCCATAAGCCTTGGCTAGCATAAGCATAAGCTTGTTTCAAGGTTGCAGCATCTGCCCATTCAGGAATCTTTGAACTCTGAACAGCTTGCTCTACTATGGAATTAAGTACTCCAGTCTTATCTGAAGCAGGATTTTGTATGGCTTGAGCTACTTCAGCAGCAGTATAACCATGTTGCTGTAACCAAGTCTTTGTAAAACCATCTAAGGGTTTACCATTACCATAGTCCCTTAGACTCTTAGCAATAGCACTGGCTGCAGTTCCAACTTGCTGAGCAAGCATTGCACCACTATAAGATTCATACCCTAAATCAGGATTATCCAGATAGTCATCAAATGATGTCATATCAGCTCTCCTTGAGAAAAGCCTTGTAGGATCTTTAAGTCTAAGATCATTCTGCTCTTTAATCTGATTCCTCCTAATTGAATCTATATCATAAAGCCTTCCAATCTCCCCCTGATATCTCCTCTTCAAGTCAAGCAGGCTTCTTGCATTAGACATGGACTTTCCATTAGACATAAAGTCTTTGGCATCATTGCTAAGCTGATTGGCATAGCCTTCATATATCTGCCTTGCCTTACTTCCCTCAGGAAGAGTCCTAGAAAGATACTTAAATTTATCTGCATTCTTCTGTAAGTCAATATAGGCTGCTTCATCCTTCTCATAAGCATCTTTATACATTACAAAAGGCTGCAGCATCTCTTGAAAGCTAAATGGCTGGTAAGATGCATCAATGACAAAGTCATAATTACTTCTCCTGTATGGCATATCTCTATATTTTTGTACCGTTATTTATTTCATCATTTTTATGATGATTTCTTCTGCTTAGTGACATTAATCTGTTTCTCCTTAAGTCTTGCATCATCTGCCTGCTTCTTCTTATCAAGGGAAAGCTTCTCATCAAACTGCCTTGCATTTTCAGCAATCTTTTCCCTTTCAATAGCATTGGCCTCATCATTGTCATGGTTCATCATGGCAAATCTCTGGGCCTCTGCCTGAGAATTAATCTCAGCAACAAGCAGCTTAGTCTCATTATCTTCCTGATGCATCTGATACTCTCTTTCAGCCTTAGCCTGTTCAAGCTGTGCCTGCTGCTGCAACTGCTGTTCAAACTGCTGCTGTTGCATTTGCTGCTGTTGCTGCTGCTGCATCATTGCCTGCTCCTCATAAGCCTCAATGAGTCTCATGCGCTCAGATACACTCTTGGTAGTATATATCTTTATCAGGGTAGAGAAGTTCATCTTATCATTCTGCAGACCTGCCTGAGCAAGCTGTCCAAGGTTCTGGTTAAGCTCCTGTACATCATTGCCCAAATCTACTACCAGACCATAGTCACATTCTGCAAAGTCATCTCCATCAATCTCAATGGTCTTCTTGAAACCATCATTCATGATGTAGTCAAACTTGATTTTCCTTCCCTTATAGGCTATCTTGGCTGTTTCAAGGAAGCATTCCAAAGCTCTCTTCTTCACACTATCATGATAGGTAAACAGCCATTGGGTACTGTGTGAACTCTGAAGGGTAGCCCTTTCTACTCCTCCTACAGTCTCCCTGTTGGAAATCTGTCCTTCTCTCTGCCTGGAGATACCTGACAAGTCTCCTATTTTATTGCTAATCCATTCTAGCATGGAGATATAACTCTGAATCTCATTACCTAATGAAGCATCAATCACACCACTGGAAGCATTATTCAGACTGGCTGCAAGCCTTCCTGTAGCTGCTCCTACATCTCCTTCATTCCATGAGTTCTCTACAGCTACACCATTCACATTGATATAGTACAGCCATTTATCTGCATCCCATCCCTTAGGAACTTTAGCAAAGTCTAACCTGATAACCTTACCTACATTCTTTGCCAAGGTCTTATTCAACCTGTCATTAATAATGTCATAGAGATAGGCATAGGGCTTCATGATATCCACCATAGAGAAAGGCTCATATCCATTGGTTGAATAGATACTGCCCACAATACCAAAGTGACATCTTGAAGGATTACTCATAGAGTTATACTGTACAGGCCTGGGTCTCATGTTTACATAGATATCAGCACCAATCTTAGTTCCTTCCCATGCTTCATTTACCCAGAATATCTGTTCTTCTTCTCCCTTATCAGGGTCACAGTAATAGGTCTCAGGATAGAAATTGAATTCTTCTTCTCCTGTTACAGGGTCATAGCTCTTTACTTTCTTAATCTTTCTTCTTGACTTCCAGTATACCTTCAATACCCTGACATTACCATTCATGTCATAGGGAGTCAGTGTACTCATATTATCATCTGCAAATAGGTCTGCAGGTGTCATCACCCTTTCTCCTGCTTCCCAATGGTTTCCAAGGAAGTCAAGTCCTACCAGACTCCTGAGTGGGTTACCTACTCTTGCATCTATGTTATCCATAGAGTCTGATGCATTGCTATATACACTTCCTGAACCTTCCTCAATGGCTTTGATATCTTTGGCTGAAAGCACATCATAGTAGGCATCTATTACAGAACCAGGATTCCTATAGCCTTCCAGGATAATCATGTCAGCATCTTCTATCTTGTTGGAATAGCCACTCATCAGGACCCTCATCTCCAAGAGATTTATCTTCTCAAAAGTAGGCTCTCCTCCAATAATATCACACTGATAGGCTTCTTCTCCTACAGCATAGCCATCTACAAATCCCTGGTTGAATTTCTGGTCTATCTCCAGTTCTTTCCTGTAGTGGTTAAGGAAATAGTTTCCCTCTACTTCCCTCTTGTCCTGGTACTGATACTTGAAATAGGTATTCAACCTGTCTAACTCTCTTTGGAAATCCTCCTCACTCTGGGAAGTATCCTGAATCAATTGCTGAAGAGCTATATTTACCTGACGGTTCTTTTCTTCTTCCATCAAGGTAATGGCACTTGGATTAGTCACCACTACCCTTGGGTCAAACAACCTGTTAGCTTCTTCTCCCCTGAGTACATTCAACTTGGAATTGATGATACTGTAGTGTTGGATTTTATCAGGTATAAAGGAAGCATTTAGTCCATAAGGATTTACCAATGCCTTCAGGTCTTCCATGTGAAGAATACCATTCAGCAAGTCATAGTTAATCTTCATGCCATACCATGACTTCCTGGCTACATGATGATGCATGATACTATGGTTGTCACCAAAATCCACACACTTCTTTCTCCAGGCTTTATTCTTCCTGCTGAAAGACAACTGCTGAGGTGGAAAACCATTATATAAGTAACTCATATCTCAACTTTATTCTTTAATCCTTAATAAGTAAATCCTTTCTTCCTCTTAATCTTACCTCCCTTAGCTCCAGAATTCTTCTGTTTGGCAAGCCTCTTGGCCCTCTCCTCATCAGTCTCATACCTCAGCATTCCATTAGCTATATAGGTATTAGGAGTCATCTGACCAAACAATCCAGTAGCAGCCATATCAGAAATCATATTTCTCTGAGCATTCTCTCTGCCTATATCTCCTACACCCTTAAGCAATCCACTGATATTACCATAGATGCCATTGTACCATCCTGCATCAGCATCCATCTTAGCCTGTGCTGCATGAAGTTTCATCTGAGCATTATTCCTTGCTGCATTATTATAGGCATTGGCATTAAACTCAGAATTCCTGTTAAAGGCTTCAGCATTAAACTGATTAGTACCTCTGTTAAAGGTCTTAGTTTGAGCATACTTGTTCCAGTTACTCTCATCTCCCTGCCTGTCAGCAGTACCTAAGGCAATCTGAGTATTATACCCATTAGCCAAGAGTCCAGCCATTGCTGTTCCCCTATTACCACCAGAAGTATTCATCAAAGCTCTGTCAGTAGCCCTTGCATTAGCCTGTATTCTGTTACCTTCAAACAATCTGTCAAGAGGAGTATATCTCATATAGTCTCCAATAGGCATCCAACTTGCAGTAGTATAGTTACCACCACTATTAGCCGCAGCTTCCAGTCCAGAAGTATCAGGTTTTCCAATACCAAGAGCCTGCATTCCCAATCCTACAGCAGGAGCAAGCAATCCAGCATACCTCCAGTTCTCATTTCTATGGATAGGAACCACTTCTCTATCATCACCAGTTCCAGCTGCAGGATTATTATTCCCATTATTCCCAGCAGTCCCATTCTGCCCATTAGCATTAGCAGCAGCTGCTCTCCTATAATAGTTATTAGTATAATCAGTCTGTGGGTCTGCCCATTGATAAGTACTGTCTAATTTCAGACCATCAAGGCCTCCTTCAAGTGCTTCTACAGTACCATCTTCATTAATGACATAGTTATTTGCCAAACTATTTCTAACAGCTTCTATAGGAGTTTTCCAATAAGTTCCAGGATTAGCTGCCCTACCACTAGGATTGTTAAAGATAGTTTCATAATCCCTTGCTGCTCCTTCCTTCCAACCATTCTCATCAATAAATTTTCTTGCATAAGCCACAGCTCTATCTGGAGCTCCTGGATTATTGATAATCCTCTTCAGATAGTTAAGTCTATTATCTTCTGAATCCTGAAGCCACTGTGTGCCCTTTTTAAAGGCATCAGTACTTCTGATAAGATTAGCAAGCTCCTCCTTAGAAAGTTTAGTGTCTTTAGTCAGCTTTGGGTTATTCTTGATAACTTCCTGCCAAGCAGGGTCTGTACTTCCCCACCATCCTTGAACAGTCTGAGCATCCCAGTTACCTCTGTCATCATCAAAGGTAACACTTCCAGAAGCTCCTGGCTTATACAATCCAAAGTCATATTTATTCTCAAGGGCATGTCTAAGTGCTGGATTATCCTTGGCAATAGCATTGATAAGCTCTGTATTCTGAAGTGCATTATCCCAATCTTCAAAATCATTAAGCCCATCAAGCCCATTCTTTTTAACCCAAGCATCCCAATCACTCTTAGTTTTAAGTTTGAGAAGATTATATATCTTTTGCTTCATACCTCCTTTATCAAACTTATTAATCCTACCTCCACAAGCCATTACAGGCTGAGCTGTTGCCACAGTGCCCATAGCATCAGCTGTGGGGACTCCCTGCGCCATCTGTTGCTGCTGTTCTGCCATAGCTATTTCTTCAGGAGCAGGCTGTTGCTCTGCAGCAGCTTGTTCAGCCATTGCCTGTTCTTGTATAGCTTGCTCTTGAGCCATTTGTTCTTGCTGAGCTGCCTGTTGCATCAAAGCTGTCTGCTCTTCAGGACTTAATGCTTCAAAAGCTTCTCTTGCCTGTGCTGCTTCCATCTCAGCTTTTTGACGCTCCTGTTCTTCCGCCAAATCTGCCATCTGTGCTTTAAAAGCAGCCTGTGAAATCGGGTCATTAGGTCTTTCTGATACTTCTTTTTCCAGCTTCTTAGATAAGTCTGCATAAGTCATTTCTCTTTTCTTTCCAATATGGAATCTTTCCTTAGTAATATCATCAATAGGAATCCTTGTGGAATATACATAGTCATTGAATACTGTCTCTCCTTCTTCTACAAGGTTAGGTACTCCCTGAGGATCTACTCCCATCTGTACTCCTTCATAGGGATTCTCTTCATGAGAACCTCCTGCATTGACATAGGTAAGTCCTGTAGGGAAGTCAGAGCCATTAGTCTGCAAATCTCCACCAATGGCATATCCATTATTTATAAAATTAGGTATCTGAGTCATACCCATCATCTTATTCTTCAAATCATTCTGACGTTTCTTCTCCGTAAGATAGTCAGACATAAATCCATAATTCACAGCACTCATATCATTCTCAGTATTTCCTATTATATCCAAAGGTCCTCCATAAGCACTCTGATTCCTGTTAAAATCAGTAGTGCCATACCACCTCAAAGCATTTTCCAATTGTCTCTGTTGTATATTCTTTTCTGCATTTTCAAAAGAGTTATCCCCAAAAGCCAAAGCCCAATCTTGTGTAGCTTCAAGTTGTTTAGCCTTTTCAGTTCCTTTACTATTAAACCATCCGTCTTTAATTTCTCCTAGGTCTACACGGTTCCTTCCACCCATTGCAGCATCCTGACTTAAGAGGGTATCATAATCATCAGCATTGTAGTTTGTGTTAGCAAGACGGTTGATATTATCATTAACAGCTTTCTCATTTTCAATCTTATAGCCAAAAGCTGCATTGGATAATCCTCCAACTACTTTAGCAGCTGCACCTGCTATAGCCAGATAGTAGTTACCAGAAGAAAGACCTGCCTGAGTAAGTGCTACACCTGCATCTTCCATAGCATTTCCAAAACCAGTCTCTCTACCTCCTGCAAGATGATGTACAGGATCAAGAGTATCCCACATTCCTCTCTTTTCACCTGTATCAATACTGCCAAGAGCACTGGCTCCAAGAGCTATGGCTTGCTGGGCTCCAGCAGACATACCTTTAGACTTGCCTTTACTTCCACTTCCATTATCATTAACTCCAGCATTCTTCCAATTCCCTAATCCATTCTCAGCAGAATTTTGTATAAATTGACCTCTCTGAATTGGATTATTAAAGTCAGTCTTAAAGTCTATGCCTTTAACATTTCCAGTATAACTAGCAGTTGGATTATTCTTTAAACTAGTAAAAGGATTTTTAAAATAAGAACCATTACTAACACTGTTCTCAACACTTTGAATATTATAATGGTTGAAAGCAGTTGTTCCTGGAGTATAAGGGTTTCCAGCAGCTCCAAAATTAGTATTATTCATACCAAAAGTACTCTGCTGCCCACTAAAGTTTCCTATACCAGAGCGGCTGTTATTCATTTGCTGGGTAGGCATATTTACTCCATCAAACAAATTCTTAGCAGGTAAAGGCCCTGCCTTTACTAGTGCTTGTTTATTCCACGGAGTTACTGTATACAGTTTACCTTTTTTCATCTCGATGCATCTATTTTCTGCAAAAATAAAAGATTACCACTATTTCCAACCCTAGATATTTAAAGTACTAAGGGAATATAAGTCAATTACTTATACTCCCTTTAGACACATTATATAGTAAATATTATGGAACTCCTAAAATTCTATTAAATTGAACTAGGAACATTAAGTTTCCATCCAGAACCATCTGCTACTATGGTTGTAGCATTAAGCCAAGCTTTGATTCTTGTATCCATTAATGTTGATGGAATGCTTACATACAAAGGATTGCTTGAGCTGCTTCCTCTTGAAAGAGTGGCTGTAATTGTACCACTAACACTAGAGTTTATATTTCCTTCAATGTCTGGAAGAGAATTAATAGAACCAATAGATGTGATATTTTTTAATGATGTAAGAGTTGTATTAATAGCAGCAATCAAATCCTTCAGTCCTACAGTATTACTCCCATCCTTCACATAATTCTCTTGAAGAGTCTTTAAATCCTCTATCAGCTTGTTTAGTTCAGGAATAGTAAGTCTTTCCGCTGGAACTGAGACAGTGGTATCATTCTCCCCAGGTACCTCAATTGAGCCATTGGTCTTATCAAGAGCTGCTACTATATTATTTAGCAGCTTTTCAGTATTACCATTTAGTGTGGCTTTATCTATTACTACTTCTGCTGAAGAATCAGTTGAACCACTTTGAGGGTCTCCCTTTCTGTTAAAAGCGGCTACATTAATCATACTTTGAGCAATCTTATATGATAGTGTAGTATACTTATAGATATCTGCATCAGAAAGACTGAATGGATTATTTATGCCTTTCATAAAAGCATTCATAATTTCCTGTGCAAAATAATCCCTCGGACTTAAAGAAGAAATAGTAGCTGTTGTTTTTAAGGTTTCAGAAGTACCTGTATTATCTGCATCAGCAGTATTTTGAGTACTCTTCTGAATATCACTAGATACAAAAGCAAGATCTCCTACAGTATCAGGAGCATCCACACATTTTCCAGCATTATCAAAAAAATGCTCTACACCATCAACAACAGCTGAGAATTTATCAGAAGATATTTGTCTGAAATTCTCCACACTGAGTAATTCATCTCTAGTTTCCCCTTCCTCTACTATTTGTTTAACAGATGCAAGGGTAATTCCCTTCAAAGCCTTGCTGACTGTAAAATGCCCAGTTTCTTTATTTATAAATTTCTGATCGTACTTCATATAATACTATCTTATAATTAAACATAGTAAATGACACTTATATCATGCATCTCCATATTATGAGAGTGGAAGTTTTCCAGTTCCTCACTATTTGTTGGTGGAATATTCATGGTAAGCTTAATCTTACACCAAGTATTTCTAATCCTATCATTGATATTGATAAGATGTCCACCTGGTACTGTATTAGAAGTATACTGACCACTATTTATCATAGCCTGTTTTTCAGCCTGTGTATAAGCTACCCATTTTTTAGCCCTTGGAATATCTATTCTCCAAATCCTAAATTTCTTCTTTACATTCGAAGATATAGAAGATGAACTATACGGGTAGTACTTATGTTCAAGTTGAGTAGTATGCTCCTCCATAAAACTTTCATCTAGCCAATCAGTATCCTGGTATTCATTCCATACTCTGATAGTATCAAAGAAATGCATGTGCTGCAATTCACCATTCATATAGAAGTCAGTCCTTGTTTCAAGATTGGTGAATATCTTGTCCATCTGCATATCAGCATTGCTGACAAAAGTAATACTGCTTGGGAAGAAGGTTCCCATGAGTTTATTGTATTCTCCTTCAAATAGATTCCACATACCTACAGTATTCTCATCATCACCAATAGCATGAACACTATTTCCAAGATTAAAAATAGCATAGGGATAGTAGTCAAAGAAAGATACAAATTGTTGCAATTGCTCTGAATAACATAATGCTTTACCATTATATGGAATCATATATAGGTCATTATTCACATTATCATAGCATACCCTCATACCCTGAGCTCTTCTATCGACTCCACCTTCTCCACCACTTGGTATCCAGCGTCTCTGGGTATCTTGTTGAGAGAACCAATAACCCATACCATGAGTATCACTGATGTTCTGCATCTGATTTCCTTGAAGGAGATATAAAGTACTTCCTACTCCATCAATAAAATATAATCCTATAGGAGACTTAGTAATAGAAAACTTATTATAACAGCCTACAGTACTACTGATACCACGACTGCCATCTACCTTGTAGCTGTTGCTGATTTCAATAGGTACACCATCAGAAGCAGGAATCTGTACCCTGGAATTAAACATTATCTGACTAACTCCTCTTTCCTGGAAGCAATAGAGCGTATCATTACTACTATTAATAGAAGTAACTGGTCCCATAGTACCATCCATGTCTAATGTATTAGATAATGTAATATTAGTCCATGCATCTATCTCTGAAGCATTATTCTTTTGGAGTGTCCATGCTACAGTAGCAGGAAAAGCATTCAACTTATAAAAATCAGCATCCATTATCTTGTAGGAGAAGAAATTGTCCAATTGTGAATATACAGGATTTATCAGATTAAAATTCTGAGGATTCACATACAAGTTACTATCTTGACCCCTGTTTCTATCATACCTTCCATCTATATTCACATGAGTCTCTACCATGAAAGAGCCTATCTCTACAATCTGATTTTCATCTTCTGGAGTAAAGGGATATGTTTTCAAGCAATCATATCTCTGATACCAAGTATCTCCCCATTCATAATAGAATGGTACCCTTCCACTATTGTCAGTATCATTTAATGAGACTGCTTCGCCAGCAGGAACCCACATATTTGCTTGAATAGCATCAGGAGAAGTTCCCCCAAAGTCTGTACTAGAGTTTCCCGATCTATATAGTTCTGCAAGATAAAGAGAATTAGCATTAGAAGAAGTTAATGGGCTCGTTAAATACATTACTGCATGTGGAGTGGATTTATATTTCATCCTGATGCTTGCCTTACTTATGGTAAGGCTTTCATTTTCTTTTCCTATAGTATTCTCCTCAATACCCATTTTATAGGTCCAAACTAACTGATTTTCGTCTCTGGCTATATGCTCAAACCCTTTTTCTACTCCTTTCCAAAAGTAATTTTTACGGGAATTAAAAATATGAGTACTATACGACATATAATCTTCTGTAGGCTTATATTGCCCAGAACCATATTCTTTCATATCGTTATAGTCACTCTTATTTATTTTCCATATATTTTCTCCAGTACTAATAATAGAACCAAAAGGTGCCATAGCTCCTAATAAGGTATCTATATTACCATAATAATTTGTATTACCTCCTAATTTCACAAGACCTATCTGATCCAAATCAAATAACTTCGGAGTAGATGTAGATGGCATGGGAATATCTGAACTAGATACAAAAGAAGTCTGCCTACTGTAAAGCATATTAGAAATAATCTTTCTTTTTAGCACAGCACTTCTCACCCCAGCTTCTGCTGGTCTGTTACAGTCATTATTCAAAGAACCTGATTTATTCCAGGGATAAACCATAAATCCTACCTCATAGCCTTGATGTGGGAATTCAGCATAAAGATTCTTATTGTCATTGACATTTTCATCTACAAGCCAATCATTATAGAATAATCCAGCACATAGTCTTCTACAAGCCCCAGTTCCTCCCCAGTTCATAACTTTACGTACAAACCCTGTGCTGCTTTTACCGATGGGAGGAGTAGATGTTTCTATGAATATATCTCCAACATTTGCATTAAACTGTACATATCCTCGTTTCCTAAGAGATGTTTCTATGAAATCTAAATTCTTCAAGGAATCCTCAAACTCAAATTCAGGAGAATGCATAGTAACATATTGTTGGTCTACATAGAAAACACTATCTGCTAAATCTTGTCTAACTGTCACATATTTGGGATTATTTTTATTTCCAATATTAACATTATCAAAATAAACAGGACTAAAAGGCCCTCCTCCAAAATTAATAGTGTTGCCCATCATACTCCAATTGGTATAGTTTACTGGCAATCCCTGTATTTCTGCACCTCTGTCATTGAAACCAAATAACTTAGTATTGTGTTCCCATTCAACTACAGCTCCTTCTAATATATTACTATCATTATTAAAACTTGAAGAGATCCAAGGTCTGAAAAACCAAGAACTTTGATAATCAGGAGAATGTTGATCATGAGCAGTAACACAAGACACAGTAGGATTTAATATTCCCTGTGCCAGAATAAGTCTATCTGAAGTTGTAGGAAAAACCACAACTCCTCTTACTCTTTTATATCCTTTACTCTGTAAAGCAATCCTAATATCACTACTTAAAACACCTTTAAAACATGGGATGTTATATACCTCAGAACTACTTGAACTAGAACTTTCATTATATTCAGGATTTTCATTACATATATAACTTCCTATATCAGTATTACCAGACATATTAGGTATATATACAGGCTCACTCCATTTTCCATTCTTGTATTGAAATTGAACACCAAGTCTGTAATGCTCCCCATACTTAAATCCTGCAGGATTAGTAGCATAATCATCAGCTCCCGTTGAATTTAGAGAACTTCCCCATTTATAATTATTACTATTTAAAGCAATAGCTCTGGAAACTTGTCTTGTATTGTTGTTAGTAATAGTTACACCATTTTTAATACTACTCTTTAAACTTTCTATTTGAGCTTGCTTTAGTACAATATTACCCAAAAACAAAGTTCCATCTTTAGATTCTATAGTTTCTGCAACGATTTCATCACCTCCAATATAAAACAACTCCTGTGGATCAATATTTTCTCCAATACTACCATTATCGGTAATAGTAACATTCTCCACAGTTCTTTTCTCTACATATTGTATTTCTTCTGTGGATATAAATAAATTCGCTGCATTTCTAAAATCACCTGTCTCATTCATGCCATCAGCTCCTACAACATAATATGCTGTACCAGCACCTCCAGCTAAGGAGTTTTTAGATATAAAAATTTCTGTAGCATCACCCCAGGTAATATATTTATATGTATTATTTTGTTGTTTTATTTTAATTACTAGGTGTTCTGTACTGCTGCCCTTTTGTATATGGAAAAAAGAGCCATTATTAACATAGGGAACATGCTCAGTATATACAAATCCAGATTGATTAAAAGGGTCTCCATTACTTTCAGTAGCCTGGTAAGCGCCTGTAACCCAGAAATAATTAGAAATAATAGTTCCAGAAGTTTCCATTTTATAGTAAGTACCGCTGGTTCCTCCATCTCCTAATTTTACATCTTCTACTCTCTTACAAATAGGAGTACCGTTCAGGCTACTTCTAAATATAGAGTAAAGTCTTAAATATTCAAAAGTAGTATCAGGATTATTAATTACAATTCTAAATGAATTACTTACTTTTTCTTCAGGACTTCCAGCTCTTCCAAAAAATGAGATAGGTATCAGAGGAGATACACAGCTGATATTACTCTGCTGCCCATATTTATTATAATAGGTAACAGCATACTGAATTACACCTGAGGGAAAGCTTCCGCTGCTGTCACTAAGTTTTTTAACATGAATAGAATCATCAAGCTGCATCTCAGGGACAAAATCAAAAGACTTTTCATTGTAATATTCAGTTGCAGCAGAATTAAGAAGGTCTTTTACAATATTGATAACTCTTGGCTGATTAATTCCATCTGTCCAATATACTTTTTGGATATGTTCATTCTCATACACACCCAGTGTTTGAAGAGGATATGATGGGTCAAAACCAAGACTTGGTTGCCCTATACTTCCACCATAAAGTTTCTTCTTTTTGAAGAAACCTTCTTCCATCTTTGTTATTCTGTAGATATAATCATATCCATCATCTGTAGTGAACACTACAAGGTTATTACCTATGACACAATGTCCCATATAGGAGCCTGTACAATATATACCACTTTCAACAGAACCCTTCTCATTGGTAATACTCATCAAGGTATCACCTTCTCTGGCTGTCAGTCTGATATTTACTGCATCCCATAGAAACTGAGGCTGCTGCTTAGAGATACTCACATCTCTCTGCATTCCCTGGAATATATGTGATTCTACTCTTTTCATTCTCCTTAATCTTTAATCTTGAAACCTGAATCCTGAATCTTTAATGTCTCCTCAAATACTCTCTATTACCTAAATCCTTAAATCCTCTGTCAAAGCTTCTCATATTAAGAATCAATGTCTGATACTGCCTTGACATAGCCTCTGCTTCACTGACAGAAGGAATAGTGAATTCTGCCTGAAGTTCTTTGGCAAGGAAAGCATAGTCTTGCTTGGCATTATCCAGTACACCAGAGGAAATCTTTCCTGTATCAAATTTCACGGTAAATACCTGCTTCTTGATATAGGCTTCCAAAGCACCAAGATATACCTCATTATCAATCAATTTAGGATACCCATCTTCATCTACAGGAATAGACTTATAGGCTATCTGAATGATTCCTTCAGGGAATGAGGTATAGATAACCCTTCCCTGAGTTTTAAAGGCTGGTTCTCCATGCCAGAAATGATGAGGATGATGGAATGGATGATGGTGCATATCTCTCTCCTCTCTCCTCTTTCCTCTCTCCTCTATCTCAGGTCTCATTCCTGGAGTGAAATTATCTGTCATAGCTCTCATACACACATGGTGCTTCAAGTCTTTCACTTGAATAATCTTTATCAGGTCACAAGGAAGCAAACCCCTGAACTCATGAATCTCCACATTCTCTATCTTGTCTTCGTAGAGTTTGGGATATCCATGTAGAGCAATAAAGCGGATTACATGCCTGACTACTTGTTCCAAGGTTAAATCCCTTAACTGGGGATGGTCAAGCAAGTCATCCAATACTCTCTTAACTGTTGTATATCTAATCTCACTTACCATAGTGTATCTATTTTATCATTCTTAATATTCACTTTGAGACGCTTCTTTATCTTACGGTTAAGCACAAACTGATAGAACAGCTTGTTCTCATAGGTAGCATTGTTCTTGACATACCTTATAGAGAATATATCATTTTTCTCATCTCTTAATAAGGTTTTGTTCTTAAATGCCTCAGGGTCATTGTACCATAGCTTCCAGGTTTCTCCCCAGTCTATTGGATAGTTTACCTTCAACTTGCCATTTACAATACTGACTCCTTTCTCCCATTTCCTTAACTCTAAGAGTCCCATCTTCTCAGGAAACTTCACAGTCTCACCATTGATGATATTCTCTGCCAGAAGTTTATTGACTCCTCTTATTATAGCATAGAACTCTTTCTCTTTCAGAGGTCTCCCAATATTGTACCATCCATTCTTTCTGATTAGCTTATATGCGTCATACACACCCCATGAATTGGTGACAATGATATTTCTGTTACCCTTACCTGTCCTTTTGGGCATGTGTGCTGTCTTGAACTCTTCCAGTGTCTGCATGGCTTATCGGGAGTTCTCAGGCATATTATCCTTGGCATTATTCTGTACATCCTCCTTCTGGTACTTGAAACCTGAAAGCTCTTTTACTACCAGTTCAATTAAAGGAGGAACCAGATATTCCCTGATAGGAAATTCTGAATCCAGTACATCACAGCCTTCTGTGGAATCATCTCCATTATCACAAAGCAAATCCACTGCTTCATCAAAATCCTCAAAGATAGCACTCATCCTAAGTTTCTTCATATAGAAGAACTGTGGATTGTTACTGTTCAGATACAGATGCATATCTGGACCTAAGGCTACATAGAGGATATTCTGGAGATAAGGATTGGTTCCCACATACCTCATCCTGTCCCTGCTGATATAGCTTACATTGATACCCTGGAAATAATCCATAGGATAGATTCTGGGCTGAGTACCTTCCAGTATCTTAGGAATCTTTGCTGTAGTACGCTGATAATAACCTCCTGTACAAGGCTCACCATCAATAGCTGCTACCTTCTCCAAGTCAAGACATATCTCCTGATACTCAAACTCTGAAGCTACATCAGTAGAGGCTTTCTCCTTGTCCTGCTCTTTCTTAATCAGAAAGGCCCTGTACTTCTTCAAGAGGAATATCAGGTGATCCTCTGTATATACAAAGTCATCGCTGAAACCCTTGAGCATGTCAAGGCACATATATACGACCTCTCTTACTTTCATAGTTATTATATATTACGGCTCAAAAGTACAACATTTTAGTATACTCCTGAGCCGTATTAAAGATTTTATTTACTGAGTTAAGTACCTTACTTAGTAAGGCTCAATCACCTGAATCTTCAGGAATCTCAATGTCATTGATTACCTTCTCATAGGCTTCAGTGCCATCTTCTTCAGGAGTCTTAACTTTGACAACCTTAGTATTCTCAATATTCCTGAGTCTCTGACCTACTTCGGTCATCTCACCTAAATGTAATTTTCCCATCTTCAAATAATCTGGATAAGGTATTAAACACGTACTGCCCCAAAGACAGTCTAAAGCTCTCTCTATCAGACGGTAGTCCTCCTTACTCAATAATCCCCTGTAGTCATGGAATACAAAGTCCCTGTAGAAGATAAGCAGCAAAAGCTTCTGCATATTAGCATAGCTCATGTAGCCTGTCTTCTCCAAGGCATTGTAGTAGGAGCCTACTCCATTATAAATCAGCTCATCCATTGCAGTTACAAGGTTTAATTATCTTACTGGTAGCACCCGCCCCTCCAAAGGGACTATGGCTTCCATCTCTTGTAGGAGACTCATGAGGAATACCAAACAACATGTTGTAGTACTTGATAGCAGGAACATAATGCTCTGTCTCCACACTGGCCTTAAATGCATTCCACAAGAGAATGTAATCAGTGAATCCAGTAGGAATAGTGCAATTATCTCCAAACTGCTTGGTATAATCCATCACTCGCTGATACAGCAGATTAGTATCAAAGGTAACTGCTACAGCATAGTCTCCATCAAGACCACAAGGAGTACAAGGGTCAACACTTCCAAGGATTTGGATTTCTGCAAAGACAAAGAGCAAAGGCCCACTAAAGGTATTAGGAGCCTGAACAGTACCATAAGCCAAGTCTCCTACATTCAGCAGCAAATGGTCTTCTTTGACACGTCCTTCCTCAGTATCTGGATAGGTTTTCTTATAGATATAATCCTCAGGTATTCCACTGACAGATTCTGGTACATACTCAGCAGTAGTAACAGTAAGGCTCTTCAGATAGTAGTCATTAAAGTAAGTTGCCTGATTGACATGCAAATCTATGAAAAGCCTCTTGCCATCATCAGAAACCCTTAATTGGTCAAATATTACACTCATTGCTTCTACGTTTTGTTATTTATGTTGTCATTATATGACAACTTCTTTATTAATCCAACTTTGCCAATTTCTCATCCACATAGGATTTCACAGCATCTGCTACATCCTTTGCATAGGCTTTGGCACCATTGATAGTATTGGCTGTCTTCTTATCTTTCACAGAACCAATGACTGCTGTCTTAACTGCTTCAGCAGCTCCTGCTGCATCATACTCAGCCTTAGGCTCATCATCTCCTTCCTCCATCTTGACAGGCTTCCACCCACCATTAAGAGCATAGAGAGTAAAGCCACCGTCTGTAGGCTTCAGCCAAAGAGCATCCCTTACATTAGGTGCAGTATTGGAACATACCACTTTCAAATATTTCATAGCTCTATCTATTTTAAGTTAAAAATTAAAGGGGAAAGGGATTAGTCTCCCTCTCCCCAATTTCTCAGTAGGTTGTGGTTTTACCACAGCTTAGGAAAGACCTTCAATTGCAAATCCAGCAGCTTCTACAGAATCCAAAGCATTGAAGGCTGTAATGAAGCTAGTCAGATGAGCTGCAGTCTTTGCCACAATGGTAATCTCTTTCTCAGTACGGTAGCTATTTACACCAGTATCAGTGAATGCATAGTGAATCTCCAATACATTGTAAGCCTGAGTAGGATCTACCAGATAGTCAGTATGTACATAGTTAGGCCATCCCTTCATCCTATACTGGTCACCACGCTCACCTGCACAGAACCACTCAAGGTCTGCAATCTGCTGACCATTGTTAACAGTAGTGGTAGGAGTCTGCTCAGCTACAGTCCCCCAGATAACATCATCACCATTATCAAGAACAGTGCCAGGGAGAACATCAAACATAATCCTGCGAGCCTTCATGGTACCAAGCTTCCAAGCCTGAGGCTTCTCCTCAATATAGATACCATCCTCTGAACCTGCAGTACCAGCACTGAAGGTAAGATAAGGATTAGTAGTAGCAGTTGCACCATCCTCACGGCTGAAGCAAGCATTAAGCTCAGCTACCATTGCCTTATAGAATTCCTTGACATCTGATACCATTGCACTGGTTACATGAACAGCAGCATCCTTGTAATACTGAGAAGCATCACCTGAGCTGAAGAAGTTCTTGAAGTTAATACCCAGAACACAATCCTGACCAGCAGTAGGAGTGATTGCAAGAGTAACCTTTACCTTGCGCATCTTAGTAGCCAAATCTGCAGCAGCGTAAGCCTTTGCATAAGTGATATTCTTCAGAGGAATAATGTCGCTGGGAAGTACAGTCTCATTATCAGCTCCCTTATAGAAGAACATAACTTCTGGGCCAAGAAGACCCTTAATTTCCTTCAGGCCACCAATAGTACCATTATTGGAAGCAGCTGTTACTGTCTCTGCATACTCACCATTCAGTACATAAAACTGTCGTACCTGATTTACACTAAAGTTTGCCATAACATTAAAATATTTAAGTTAAACATTGTCCAGTGGCTATGGCTTAGCCCAAAGGACTTTTATCAATCATTATTTCTATTTGTAGGTATTGATATACCTTTACTTCTTAAAGCCATCCTCACAGCCAAGTCAAGTAAATCCTGATGAAGCTTATCATTGAGGATACATTCTGAAGGCCCTCTGTCTCCTTCTATCTCAAGATTGTTCGGCAATCTCACAAGAATGATAGGAGTAGGTTTCTTCATATATCTTACATAATATTTGGTAATAGGATACTTACTGACTATCTCAACCCTGTCATCTGACAAGTCAAGCCTTAGAGCCCTTCTCCTATTAATTCCCCTGAAAGGATTCTTCTTGATTCTATGGAATTCATCCTGAGTAACAGGAACCACTTCCTGAGAAAGGTTACCTCCACATTTACCATTACCAGCATCTACTGTTGCCTCTTCATAGGTAATAAACCAAAGGTCAGGATCAAGTGTAAAGACCGCTGACTCAGCAAACCTCATTCCAATGATTCCAGGATTATCCTCCTTATCAAGAAGTGCCTCTCCTATGAGATTGGAGAGAAGTCTCCTCTGTTCTTCAGTTTCTTCAAAGCTCAGACCTGAAGGATTCCTGCCATTGTAGAGACTCCTGACAAATTCCTCTTGAGCTTTGGTAAGATAGAAACTCTTCTCATACTCATTAAACTCGATACTGTCAGTAGCCTCCTGGTTGTCAAAGCTCCTGATTCTCCTGTAGCTGTTAACCAGGACATCAAATCCGTCTGAAAACTCTGATACTGTCATAGTCTATTATTCTCCTTGACTTCTATTACTAACTCTTCCTCTGGTAGTCAGTGCCAGTTCCACTGCCCTATTCAGGATATCCACATGAAGGATAGGATTCAATGTACAAGATTGCTCTGTACTAAATCCATCAATACTAAGCCCATCGGGCAGATTTACTAATACAATTGGATCAGGACGCTGGACATATCTTATTTTATAAACAATGCCACTTTTATTCTGAGAATCTACAACATCCCAAATAGGTATCAGTTCTGACTGCACGTCAAAACCAGTAGCAGTATTCTGAAATAATCTCCATGCCTGCTTCTTCAAAGGTTGAGCATAAGCTTTAGACATCTCTCTGTCATACTCCTTATAGTTCAGAGGGATAATAACATAACTGTCTTTGGCTGTCCCTTCTCCAGTAGGAACAAGGAGTCTTTCATTAAGGATAAATAGTACATCAGTACTTCCTCCAGTCTTTTTAGGCATATCAAACAAGATACCCCTCTCATCAAAGATATTAGTTTGGCTACTTGATTGTGTAAGAGTTGCAACCTTAATTAGACTTGAAAAGTCTACCTGCCTTCTCTCACTATCATCAAAACCCTGTCCTTGGCTATTAAGATTGCTATAGAAGTAAGACTTAATTATCATATCTTGAGCCTGAGTCAGGAGGACAGACTTCTCATACTCATCCAAAGTGACATCTGCCTTAGAAGAATCTTCTCCAAATGATGCTGTAGTAGCATAGCTATTAAGGAGAGTATCAAACAAATCACTAAATTCCTTAACTGTCATATCCTGTATTTTTAGTTACGTTATTTAATTGGCAATTATATTGCAATTATTCACTCCTTTGTCCTGCCTGAAGCACCATCTGTGCATTATCCTGACCAGTTGCTGTCCAAGCAACCTTAGCTAATTCTACTGCCCTCTGAAGGATATCCTCATGAAGAACTGAGTCTAGTTCACATTCTGATGGAATTCCTTTCCCCTCAATAGTCAAACCATCAAGATTTGCTAATATAATCGGCTCTGGTTTTCTGATGTACCTAATCATATAGGTAGAAATAGAAACACCAAGATTAGTGATGATTTCGGCATTCTTCACATCATTAACAGATGTTCCAGAATTAATTAATCTCCATGCCTGATTCTTTAAAGGGCGTTTAAAAGGCTTAGACATTAATCTTAAATATTCATCATATCTTAGTGGAACTACTTGGAGAATACTACCATCTGATGTATAAAGTGCTTCATTGATAACAATAAAAACACTATCTGGAAATATATATAGACTGCTTCTAGGATCAATTCTGTTGTCTACACTAAGTACATCTATTTGAACCTGACTTACTGAAATACTATTATCAGCACCTCCTTCTACATAATGTATCCTTGAATATAGACCGTGAAACTCTACTTCTACGCCACTTCCAGTACCAACAATAACATCATTCCAAGCATCTACACTTGTTATAGTATATTTAGAGGCAGGAATAGGATGATTATATGGTTCTACTATTTCCCCATTATAGATGGCATAAACAGAGCCACTAGAATTTATAGTAGTAGCAGGACTGAAATTATTATATGTAAAAGCATATATATACCTACTAGATGATCCAGGATTACTATTAAGATCACAATGAGCTGTTTTCATTAAGCAGGAGAAATCTGCCTGCCTCTTAGCAGAGTCATCAAAGCCCTGCCCAATGTTATTGCCTTTACTATTGGCAGTGAAATAGTTCTTCACTATCTCATTTTGAGCCTTGGTAAGGAATACACTTTTTTCATATTCATTCAGACCAGGGGCCTGATTTGAAGTAATGTTATTATAAAGAACATCAAACTGGTTTGAAAACTCTGTTATAGTCATAGTACTTATTTTTAAGGTTCTGTATGGGGCTAATGAATAGCCCCTATACTTCCCCTGTTGTTATCAATCTTTTAATCTTGCTTCTAAGGTATATTTAAGCTCTTGCCTCTTCACATTAGTGATATACTTGGCCGCATTTGTCAGTGTGCTATCCTCTCCCATTTCACACATCGGAGAACCATCATAGTAGTAAAGGTCATTCCTTCGTGTAATAATACCTGCTTCAACACCTTTCTTGATAAGTACCTTTGCAGGAAGAAGTGGATCCTTGATAGTGCTGAGGAACCTGCGGGAATCACTCTCTATATACTCCATTACCTTTGCCTGAAGGAAATCAAGCTTGGTCTGAGCTGTAACAGGTCTGCCAGTAAGAATCTCAAGAATAGCACGGAGAGTATCCTTGTCATTGCGGATAGCTCCATATTCCATAAAGCACTCCATCTTTGCATCATTCTTGCTAAGGTTCATCTGTACCTCTGCATTCTCTGAGATGATTACATACTGATAGGTTGCTTTAGGCCTGTCCTCAAGCTCTTGCATGGAAGGACAGATATAGTCCTTATTGGCAAGCAGCACTTTGTATTTGATGTAATCAAGAGGGTCACTAAGGTCAAGGTAGTTATCCTGCTTGAACAGTATCACCTTTCCACATCCCTCTGGATTATTGTCATCCCAGAAGTTGTCACGCTTGTTATAGATACTCAGTGCTCCTTTCTCCAAACGCATGGCCTGCTCCAGGAATGCCATCTCATTATCAGTAAGAACATTGACATACTGTCCTGAACGAAGTCTTGGAACTACAAAGCTCCTTCTTGCTCCTTCTGCCATTCCTCCCCAAAGTACATGTCCTTTAGTCTGAACCATAGCACTTGGACTGGGGACAAATCTTACAATAATCCGTTCATTTCTCAGACAGTTGATAGGCTCACCAGCCTCTTGTCTTTTTTGTGTAGGCTGAGGTTCTACCTCTGCCATTGCCCTTTTGGGGACTTCTTGGAGATGCTCCTCTGTGTCCAGTACAATCCTTCCAAAGTTTGGCATCTCTTCTCCTTCTACTCTCTTCTTGTTTGCCATTACTTCTCCTATTTATTTATTAGTTGTATCGTTTCTTCATCATAATAAAAAAGATTGGCAGGAGAGGAACCTAAGTCCCCCTCCTTACCTTCTCTTTTTAACCACGAAGTACTGCAGGAATAATGCTCATTGTCCTTGTAGGATCAAGAACACATACACCAGTAGTAGTGAACTTGTGAATAGTTGCAGAATCCTCATCATGGCTCATGTACTCATTGCCCATCTTGCCAGTGAATGGATTGCGGAAGCCCCACTCATAAGAAGTGTAGTCACCTACCTGACCCTTGACACCTACCTTGAAGATGTTAGGCTGGTCCATAGTACCAATGTCAAAGATGTCATAACGGTAAGAATAGGCAGGACCACCATTAGGATGCATAATCTTGTTGCGTACAGGATCATCATACATGGGATCTACATCTACACGTACAGTTACACCATTAGGAGCCTTGAACTCAACAATCTGAGCACCAATACTCAAAGCATTGTCATGCAGGGGAGAGTTCACCTTGCGTACCATACCAATCTGGTCTGCATTGGTAGTGAATGCTTGCCAGCCACTGATAGTATCAAGAGCTGCCTTATGGAACTGGGCAGCACCACGCTCACCAGTCTTCAGGATGAATACACGGTCTTTCATGTCAAGATTAGCTGCACTCAGGTTGTACAGGGCATCCTCAATCTTCTTCAGAGAGAAGTTGTTGTAGAAGTCTGTGTTGTTAACTTCCATCTGCTGGAACAGACCTGCACCCATGCGAATAACCTCACCACTCTTACCAATGTCAAGATACTCACCATTCTTGTTGCGGTTGCTACGGCCATAAGCAATCAGCTTGTTCTTAGCTGCATTCCACTGCTGCTCAAGTACCCACTGCTCATAGTGCATCCACATGTCATAGGTCTTGACAGTGTAGCCATTATTGTTGGGAACTTCTACAGGAATACCAAAGGCAATCTTCTTGTTGATGAGAGCACCAGATACCTTATGCTGCATACGGATAGAGCTGAACTCATTACGCATCATGATAGGACTGGAGAAGGTGATATCATCAACCTTGCGAGAGAACTCACGCTCAACAGGAGCATACTCCTTAGAGAACCTCTTACCAGGCTGGAGCTGCTCACCAGGCATACCACCAATAACACCACCCATCAGCTGTACCTTATAGCGAATGTTAGTACCTTCACGATAGCCATCACCCAAAATGCGGAGGGGATAGATTTCATTCAGCTCACCAACAATCACTGCACCATCAGCAAACAGGTCTTCATCAAATACTACATAGAAAGGTTCACCATTGGCACCTGCATTTACATTGTCAGCTACCACTGTGCCATCAAGAGTACGAGCTTCTACAAGGGGAAGGTTCTTAACCATAGAACCAATCACCTGCCAGGTGTACTCATCATCACTGTCAAATTCCTTAGTGGGGAACTGTGAGAGGAATGTGTCCAAGGTCTTACCCTTATGGAAAGCCAAAAGCTGGACCATCATCTCTGTTGCCATCTGAGGATGCAACCTGAAAATACCACCAAGGTGGTTCAACTTACTGGTCTTTCCCCAGCTGTCGAACTCAAAACTCTGAAATTTACCTAATTTACCCATTATATAAAATGTTAAACATTAAAAACAATCTTTTTACCTTGTATTTTTAATGTCTAGAGAGCTAGCTTAAATCCTGCGCTGAGGAATGATTCTGGATCTTCTTTCCTGCTTCCTACCAGGTTAAGACTACCATCTGAAGTCCTCCTGCTACCATTCAGGGTCTGTTCCAACTCCCTAAGACCTTTTCTCATTTCTTTCTTGACTTCAGCCTTGGCAAAACTCTTAAAGTCTTTAAAGCCATCAGTCAATGTGTAGAAGAGACCTACATACTTCATAAAGTCTGCATGATTCTCTGATTCATACTTCTGAAGGGCTGTCAGGTACTGACCTGATTCTGGGTCTCTGTACACTGGCCTGGAGATGTTATCATAGATTTTCTTCCTGACATCCTGATTCAACTCCATGTCTCCCATCAGTTGCTTGTCTTCCAAAATGCTCTTCTTCAGATTGGCTTCTTGCTTCTGCAACTCTGCCTTATCCTTTTCTGCTGCTTTCTGGGCCTCTTCCAACAGTTTATCATACTGAGCCTGGAAGAATTCCCTGTTGCCTTGGAGGGCATCCTTTGCATCCTCAATGTCTGTTCCTGAATCAAAGGTGCGCTGAGTCATCTTCTGAGCTTTCTCTGGAGTATAGCCTTTGTTGAGATAATCCTGATAAATCAGGTTTCTTCTCAGACGTTCTCCTTCTTCACTCTCTGCAGTCAACTGATTGTCAGTAATATTGGAAATCTGTTCCAGTACTCCTTCATACTGCCTAATCTGACTGGGCTCCACACCATTCTCAAGAGCTTTTGAAATCCTACGCTGCTTATCATCAAAGCGGGCATTAATCTCTGCCTCAATCAACTCACTGAGTGACTCAGCAGAGTCCACTTTGCTTACTGCAGCTTCATCAGAGTTGGGGAAGATACCATCCACTGCCAAGGCATTGGCAATGGAAGAGTAGAAGTTTGGAGAAGTGTCACTGCCCTTACCAGCGGTGGCATCTTCCTTTTCCTCTTTATTCTTTCCACTACCTACGCTCTCTGGCTGTGTCTTCTCCTCTTCTTCCTCAATCGTGTCTCCACTAAAAAGGTCATCGGGATTTACAACCTCAGTAGTCTTTTGTGTATCACCATTTACTGTCCCATCTGACTTCTCCTTGTCAGATTCTGCTGACTCCTCCTGAGTAGCAGGTTCCTCGGTATCTGAGAACAGGCCATCAATCTCCTGCTCACCAAGGATGTTGTTAAAATCTAACATTGCCATTGTTATCCTTCTCTTTTAGTTATTCTACTATCCTTCGTATTGCAAAAGTACTGATTTGAAAGGCTTTTGCTCAAATCCTTAATTTCCCGTTAAGACACAATAAAAGGGATGCTAAGAAAACATCCCTTCTTTACAGTAGGCTAAAACTAAATTTACTGCCTGTCCCGTCTTTTAAGTAATCATTCTATGATTACTCTCCTATTACCATTGGTCTTTCTTCCCTGGATAATTCTTACTCCAATAGTCATCTGCCTCAAGACCTGTTGGTACATGTTCCGCACTCTTGATATCTCCCTGATAGAGAATCATCTTCTCTTCCCTATAGAGCATCAATTGTACAAGGGCCATCACTCTATCGAAGTTACCATATTGATTCCATTGTATCAATTCTTTGAGCAAAGCCCTATTCCTTATATTATATAGATTGGGTACGGTAACTTCTACCTCATTACCTTCTGCATCATGCTCTATCTTGGTAACTGGTTTAAGCAGCCAGTCCCTGATCATCCTGAATCCTGCCTTGATAATAGGAGTAACAGCTCTTACACCTTTTGCCTTATTACCATATCCAATAGAGGTGACAAGCTGTCTGTCTCTTAAGTACTCTGGAGTATCAGCCAACATATAGGTACAGTTCCTCATACTGAAATAGGAGAAAATACCTTTTAAGTTATTCTCATAGAGTCCCTTCATGTTATAGAATAGGCATAGCAGTCTCACTTTCTCATACAGGTCATTGGCAAATTGTGGCCTTCCTGTAAACTCTGCTACTATCCTGTCTGTCCAGAAGTCCATGACAAAGATACTTCCTAATGACATAGTACCTGATTCATCATCATCAAAGGGGTCCAATCCAAATCCATATCTGTCATAAGGAACCTTTCCTTCACTGTTCTTCTGAGGCATCTCATATATTTCCAATGCTCCCACTACCTTATTATCCTTAGTAGGAAAGTCTCTGATGGGAAGCTCACCTGTGGGCTGGAATTGTATAGTACCATCTTTTTCCTGTATAAGCTCTCCTACATAGACATCATCATACTCATTAGGATTATTATCTATCTGATTAAGCCTGTTGTTCAGTTCTGTAATAGGGAACATATTTCCCTGACTCCTGATGATAGCTTCCTGTGGAGTAATAGGATATTGTGAAATACGCTTGGTAATAGTATTGATATCTGTTGAACCATACTTCACTTTATACCTGTCCATACAAAGCATCAAGAGTGCCTTACTGACATCTGAATTACCATCCTTGTCTATACAAGTATCATCATAGTTCATATAGGCTGGATAGAAGAAGCCACACTCCTTCCTGCCCTGACCTTCCTTGTCATATACATTTTCCAGTCCATACAGGTTATAACCGTCTGGAGAATAAAACATTTCTGCAAAGGCTGTAAAGTCACTCTGGTCATCACCAGCCGTACCATACATATAGATTTCACCGAATACAGAGGAACCTTGCTCTACTGAAGGCCTGATCATGTTATACATCTCTCTTAGATTCTTGAAAATACCTGCCTCCTCAATCAGATAAAGTACACCACGCGAACCATTCAGCTTATCCTGATTGACACCTGTGATAATACCTGATACTGAGTTCTTACTGCCATAGGCTACATCACTTCCTGACTTCTTGTAGCCTGACTGCCATACAAGCTCCTGTACACTACTCTTTAATCTTCTTGCAGCAAACTGTGTGTTCTTGGCACAGAAGTCTATGTTATCTACAAAGACGGAGAGTATCTGGTTAGTTCCTATCAGCTTGGTCCTATCCGTAGCAGTAACCATACATTGCACCTCACTTCTGTTATTCTCAAACTCTCCTATCTCAAATCTCTTGGAAAGCATTCCAGCACCAAAGGAGGTCTTACCTTTACCACGACTGGCCAGTGCATCTGCATGTTTCTTATGTTGTCTCGCCTGAAGAACATAGTGAGAAAGGAGAAACTGCCCATCCCAGAAACCTGGATGCCTGGTAGTACGCATCTCAAAGCCATCATCTCTCTTTACTACCAAATGCATAGGACAATAGTTCAGCATCCAGTAGTAGTCTCCTGTTACCCACATACCTGTATCAGGATTGACAAAGCCTTCCCAGCCTCTCTGTCTCTCCTCTCTTATCCATCTTCCATATTCACTGTTAGGATTGGCATTAGGTCTAAGGTTGGTGTATTTTTCATTCTCCTGCCATTGTAAGGCTGATTGCCTGAAATAGTCTGAACCTTCTAATATAGGAGGCTTGGTAACATCTATGATAGCCCTGCCAAACTCATCCCTTGGAAGCTGGGATACAAGGGGCCTGTTAGGGGAAACCATCCATCTGATAAAGGGAACATTATTCATAAAGTCCCAGAAATTCTCCTGTACCTCCTGTGGATACTTTCCTAGCTCCAGCTCTTCCAGGGGAGTCTGGCATTTATTAAAAATTACATTATCCATCACAATCCTTTACCGTATGTTTTCATTTTGTGGAAACTCCTTAATCCAATCCTATATCTCCTAAGGTCAATTCCTGAGAACCTCTTGCCTTTCCTTCATCTGCTTCCAGTTCCTGCTCTACCTTCTTCTGAAGTGTCTGAAGGGAATTGACTATTCCTTCCACATTCTTCAAGGCTGCTGTAATGGATGAAATCTGATACTTGGGTTTACCATTTCTGTCCTCTGCTGTCAGAATGTCGGGGTCCCTGAGAAATTTTGAAACAGTATCTGCTGCAATAAGAGATGACTCCAACAGTTTCTGTGAAGGAGTAATAGTCAGCTTCCTGTATATCTCCATAGCTTCCTTCAATAAATCTGAAGGCTTAAAGTCACTAGGTAATCCTTCCTGCTTGATAATCTCTGCTGCTCTTTCTTCCATGTCAAGAATATAAGAGTAGCTGCTGGAAGGACTTACCATGAAGTACATAAAGGATATCTGTCTCCAAAAGTTTTCCTTTTTTTCACTCCTGTCCTGATGAAACAGTCTCCTGATAGGTCTCACCAAGAATGCCTCATCTGCTAATTTTATCTGGTAATCCTCGTATCTAATAAGCTTCATACAAAATTCTCAATTTACCTCTACAAAATTCTCAAATCTAAAAAAGGCCCAGGCCAAATAGCCCAGGCCTCTTCTCCCAAAAACAACTTCTACTCAGCTTATAATGATTTTAGGCTTCTCTGGAGTTATAATAGGATTCTTATTACCCTGAACTTCTTCTCCTTCAAATGAAAACAGAATGTCCCTGTCACTTAGGAACAGGCAATCCTGCGGCTCTCCCTTCTCATCTTCTACCTGAACCCAGTTAAACTTGAAGTCAATGACCTTATTCATATCCATGTCATTCTTAATGGAGTTAGGGTCATACTTCCTGACTGCATAGTTCATCACATCAATCATCACCTTATCGCCAGGCTGGATGTCTCTTACCAGTGGTCCTACTGCCACTACTATCTGATAGGTCTTAAGATCTCCCTTCTTACATTCAATCAGCCCATGTGCATCATACATATCCTGCTCATACTTCTCACCTGTTGTTACCAAATTAGTGAACAGTGGTTTAATCTTCTTTATCTTTATCATTGCTATCCTTTTTATATTTGTCTTTTCCTTTATAATTCTTATAGTAAAGCTTGAACTGCTTCTTTAGGTTATGGTATCTGTCTAACGTGACATAGAGCTTGCCTATAGAGGGGATATTGACATTTGGCCTGAGATTAAGGAACTCTTCATCTGTAAGTTCTTCCTTTAAGGGAAGGGATGTAATATGCTCCCTGACTGCCTTCCAATAAGCCTTATAGGTCTTATCTACTAATGTCCTGGACACTCCCGTAGACTCTGATACCTGAGCTATGATTTCTTCATAGGTCATTCTTCTGGTTATTCTTAATGAGAATCAGTAACTGGAATACTCCGTTGTCATCCTTCCTTACATTAGGAATCAGCCTGGGATTGATACCTTTGTCAGAGATTACTTTCTTCTTCTTTAAGGTACTCATCACCACATAGAAGTGTGACTGTGTAATATGACAGTCTTCAATAACCTTACTCTTGGTCTCATTGCTCATCAAAAGCCTGTCCACCAGTTCGGGAGGAACCTGCTGGGAAAGTTCAAGCCTCTGTTTGAGGAAGGAGGCTATGACATCTATCTCCCTGGGGGTCAGTTCTACAAAGGGGTGTATCAGGGTACACCACCATTTGAAGAAGTCCATGCTGGAACTGGCATCAATGTTGAGTACATTATTGGGCTTATGCCTTGACCAGTTCCATCCTTCTTTCTTTGTCTGAACTTCACTCTCCATAATCAGTTTTGCTCTTTGTTATCTTCCTGCTCTGTTTCCTCAGGGATAGTCAGGGATTCCTGTACCTCTTCAGCACACTTCAGGACAAAATCAGAATCAAACCATTTCTCATACTTGGTGTGAAGCTCAATCACCTTAAAGAGATAGTCCATACGTCTTGTCTCCAAGAGAGCATTCATCTGCCCCATCTGCTGATGGAGTTTCTTGATATAGGTCTGCATCTGCTGGTTCTGCTGACTCAGCTCCATACAAGCCTGATTCAACTGCTCATAAGTGAGTTTCTGATTCTCAGCAGGCTGAGGCTTTGCCTCTGCATTGGGATTCATCTTAATTTCCTTGCTCTTTAACTTCTGCTCTTCCATAGTTTCTAATATTTTTATTAATTATTCTAATATTTAAAATGCTTATACAAAAATAATTTCAGCTCATTCAGTTTATTCTGCTTGATGAGTGTATCAAAGAATAGTATGATGGAGTCTGCTTTTCCATAGCCTCCTGGAAACTTGGGATAGATGGCCTTGATAATCTCTCTCCAGTTACTGCTCTCGTAGACTTTGAGCTTTAGTTTGTCAAGAGACATCTTGAAGATAAAGCTCTTCTGAGGATCTTCCTGCTTCTGGACAAACTTCTTCCCATACTTCCTCTCATACTTCTTCTCCCATTCTTCTATAGAGGATTCCAATATATCAGAACTTCCACAGTCACCGCAGCATTCAGCATCAATGCTCTCTTCATACTTTATCTTCAAAGAGAAACATCTGGCACAGTATTTCACTGGCTCTGAATCATATTCCTGGTTCTTCTCTTCTACTGACATACCTTATTATATATGGAAGTCTAATAACCAGATTACTTCTTCCTCCTGAGAGTGCCACCATTTGCCTTCACATTGGCGGCATTCTTCATTGCATTAGCCCTCTTACTTAAGTCTGAGGCTTGCTTACTGGCTTCCTTGATGGCTCTGCCCATCCTTGCCTTGTCATTGATAATCTCCTGATACTGGGCCATGACTCTGGCATCATCCTGAGCCTGCCACTGTTGTTCCTGTTTTTTTGATATTGCCATGATTGTATCCTTTTAATTTAATTATTAGTATAATGAAAATTGTCTTAAAGTAATAGTTTAACCTTTTTCGTTATTATCCTATTTCTCAATAACTTATGAAGTTATGAAATACGCCACAAAGATAAACAATCTTCTTTAAATAACCTAATCTTCTTTGTAATTTTATCCTAATTTTAAAATTATTTAAGGTTCCCATCCTTCTCCTATCTCAGGATTATTCACTATCTTTGCAACCAAACCCCTACAATCTTCACGTATTTTATATAATTCATTACATATTTATGACAGCTCTTCCTAAAATTCATTACATACCCCCTCAACATGCACCCGTAGCTCAGTTGGTAGAGCACCTGACTCTTAATCAGGGTGTCCAGGGTTCGAACCCCTGCGGGTGTACTAAGAACCCAAGGGATGGTAGGAAATACAGGCCTATCATCCATTTTTTAGCCCTTAATTTATTACATATTTATTACACCCTACTTTTTTATTTATTACACTAAGCTTCTTCAAAAGAGAAGTTAACTACCTATTTTACTTTTTAAATATGATTAACAAACAGCCTCAAATCACTTTTGTGTTCAACAGAAGAAAGAATGCATCCCTTACTGTAAAGTCTGCAGTAGAGATGAGAATTACCTATAACTATAAGCAAAAGTACATTGCCACTGGTATCATGCTGTATATAAACCAGTGGAAGAAAGGGAAGATCCTGAATTGTCCTGATATCCTTCAGATTAGCAGTACTCTGGATAAGATGCTTACTGATGTAAGGCAGATACTCCTTGATATGACCAATGAGGGGAATATAGATATATTCTCCATACCAGCCAGGTTAAAGATTCAGAGAAAGAATATTAATTTCCTGGATTATTGTCATCAGAGATTTGATATAAGGAAATATGGTAAGGCTCCAAGAAGCATAGACAGGTACAACTTGTTTCTGAAAGTCTTTAAAGAATGGGGAGGTATTAAGAGATTCAAGGATGTAAATGAATTAAATCTTATAGCTTTTGACAATTACCTGGCAAGTAAGGGAATGTGTCTCTATACTAAATGGCATAATTACCACAGGCATCTTAATTCTGTCATCTTGGATGCTATTAATGAAGGTCACATGACTAAGAATCCCTATAAGAATATCTGTATAGATAAAGGCAGGGACATAAAGAGTCTTGAGAAATGCCTGACTCCAGAAGAATTCCATAAGATAAAAACCTCTAAGATGCCTACTGAAAGTCTGGAGAAAGTCAGAGATGTGTTTATTTTCCAAACCTATACCTGTCTAAGCTATTCGGATTTGAGATACTTTAATATAAAATCTGTACAAGAGATTAAAGATATGAAGGTCTATACTGGACACAGGCTGAAGACAGATAAACCCTTTACCATCCCTATCCTATCCCCTGCCTGGAATATCCTGATGAAATATAATGGCAGACTACCCATTATATCCAATGTCAAGTACAATGAGTACCTGAAGGTAGTAGCACAATCATCTGGAATAGACAAACCCCTGAGTACACATTGGGCAAGACATACAGGAGCTACCTTATTATTAAATGAAGGGGTACCCATGCAGATAGTATCCAGAATATGTGGTCACTCCTCTACCAGGATTACAGAACAGGTATATGCCAAGCTATTGGATGAGACAGTAGTGGAAGCCATTAAAAACCTCCCACCTTCACAGGCAGGAGGAAAAACAAAAACAGAAAATTCAAATAGATAATCTATTCACAAAAAACAAACAAACCGTTACCTGATAATCTCAACGTATCTACTAGTTTCATCACTCACATAAGGATTTTTCTCAACAACATCTATATGAAGAACTCGATGCTTTTTCTGAAACCATCTCAAAAGAAAGAACTTCTTTGGAGGATTAACAGTCTCTTTCTTACTGGAGACTACGATATGTTTCTCACTCTTAAAGTATGGCTTTACTGCAATCGTAGAAGGATACTTAAGTCCTAGATTAAGCTTATACCATTCATCTCCCAATACAGTATCAATAGCCAAGGAGGGTTCTTTAAACAAAGTATCCACCTGGGTTATTGTAATAGTATCTGTCCTGGAGAAACTGGACTTAACCTGCTGTAAAGCCTTTAAGTCCTTATCCTTTACCTTCAGTTCCTTCCTGGTAGCATCAAGCTCCTGAAGTACAGAATCCTTGAAATATTCAAGCTGATCTACAGTCAATAGCAAAGCAGCATTCTGTTTCTTGCTATTGTCAAACATGGATGCATAGGCCTTTACATTACCCTCAGAAACCTTCCATTTCTCATTTGCATCCCTTACTTGCTTCCACATAAATCCTATGGTAGCAAAGAGAACCACTATAGCTGCAATAAAATATTTATTCATATTCTTCTTATTTTGTTGCAAAAATAAGAAACAATCTTTTAGGTACAATGAATCTTAGGATAATGCTAAGAAATAAAGAAAGAGAAGCCTACACTTAGGCCTCTCTTATCTTGAAGACACTTTTTAAATTGTATCCTAGTATTTGTAAGTACACAGGTGTTTCACAACAGCTGCATAGCCTGAGATATTTTACTATTCAAAAAGGTATAAGAAGTCCCTAAAGGATTTTCCTAACCTCATTAACTTGGCACTTCATCTGGGCGGTCAGTATAAACTTAACTCGTAAGCTTTAGAACTCCCTAATGTCCACTTTACCCTCAGCCTCTTTCCCATAGTAGTTAGGCGGGACACCAGACTTATAACCAAGCATTTTTTGACCTATCGGGGCTTGAGTATCCTGAATATCTCAGTGCTATAAGCACTTACAACCCGACTTCTAAGGCTCTATATATCCACTGGACCTTAATAGCCTGAACATGGAACTACTACTTCCAAGGGTCGCTGCAAAGATACAAACTAATAATATAATACCAAAATTTTACTTGAACAAAATTTCTTAAATAATTATAAAACAGAAAATTATTCTATACAAACTTGGTAAAATCAAAGCAATCCCCATATACTTTGGCCCATAAGGTAAATATATCCTCATAGGCATCTACTGTCATAAGCATGGGAATCACATTCTTTATAATATCATGCTTGGTATATAAATTCATTCCATTACAGAAATAAACTATATCCCCCTTAGTACAACCAGAAACATTATAGTATACCTTCTTCTGGATGATGGCATCTATCTCATCATAGGTCCAAGTATTCCCCATGACAGCATGAGCCAGTTCCTCAGTAAAGTGTCTACCATGTTTCCTAAGATACTCCTTTAACCCTTTCATCGTATCAAGTTTTAGTTAAACTTCTTGGATGCAAAGGTACAAAATAAAGTTATTTCACCAAAAATAATGCCGAGAAAACTGTATAAATCCCTATGATTTAATGCTTTACATCAATTATATAGCGTTTATCCTACACAATAGATCATCCATTTTATCCATATCAGACAAATCTTTCCACCTATACCTTAATACCTCTATAGAAGGATACTGTTCTTGAATATCCTTAGTCCTGTTCTTGTCATGTAGCTTGTGTTCATCATGGAACTTACCATCTACCTCTATAATAACCTCTTTCTCTGGTATATAGAAATCAGCTATATAATACCTTATTATCCATCCATCATCAGCATAGATATAGAATATCTTTTGAGACTCATATTCCACATAGTGCCTGTCTAAGAACTCTTTCATTCTTTCTTCTAATGGAGAAGGCCAAGTATCCATTTGTCTTGCCCTATACTTAGCTTGCTCCATTACTTCCATGTTATGCAACTTTATATTTCCCATACTTCTACTATTTATAATGCACAAAAATATTATAAAAAGATTGGACTGTTCTATAGCTAAGAATTGCTCTAAGTGGAATGAAGAATGTGTGTAAAAGGGGAGATATTCCAAAAAATATTGGGTATGTGTAAAGGCGTGGGGACTTGGGAAAAATGCAAAGTATGTGTAAAGGTGGGAGATAATAGATAAAAATATGAGATATGTGTAAAGATGTGTCATAACATATCACACCTCCCCCTGTCTTTGACAGTTGGGGTTCATCCCCCCTGGGTCTTTGCAGACTGACTGATTCTCAGTAATAATATAGCAAAGAATTACTCATCCTCAGCAACTGAGACTGAAGCATCACTAATGCTACAAATGCTACAAACTCAACTACTGAGGCAGGAAAGACTGTCACAACCCTAATAAATAACAGCAATGAACAAACAAGAGTTCTCAGCAATTATGCTGATTGTCAAGAAACTTGGCTGGAATGACATGCCAGCAACAGTAGCTCTGGAAGCTATCCAGAAGATGATCAACAATGATATAGCAGTTGGTGCTGACTGCTGTGGAATAGTAGATGACCCTGAAGATTCCCTTCTTTCTATCTCACTCTGGGATGTTGATAAGATTTGGATGAGACTGCTTGTCTCTGACTATCAGACTCTGAATGATGAATCTCTGGAGCATTGGGCACTCACTTACAGACCTCAGATTGAGGCTTGGATGAGATTAGGGCATTCCTTTGAGGAGGCCTGTAATGAATGGGATATTCCCTCTAAGGAGTGGGAATGGGAACACTATCAGGATTACCTCGCTGAGATGCAGGAAGCCTATGATGAGACTATCTATTCACTCAAATATTGTATCTAATGAAAGAATTCATGAAAGTATTAGGGCTTGCCATAATTGGTACAGCCCTAATGTTGGGTATTGCAGCATTTGCTGCTGGTGTGTTAAGACCTTACAATAGGGAGATTGTATCCAGTGTAATACTCTCTATTGTTGCTGTCTCTCTGCTATTGCCTATTGCCTTCATTGATAATCAGAAGGAATGGGTAACTAATATTTGTATATTCTTAATGGCTTGGACACCTATTCAGGCTATAATGATTGCTGCATTCTTATAATATAAATAATAAAGAAAATGGTAAATTTAACAAATTATGATGACCAGTTTATTCTGGATTTGATTAAGCAGGTCAATGGTAATCCCTACAAATGCACTGCCAATGTGCAGTATGCTGTCAAGGGCAATAATCTGATTCCAGTTCTTTCTATCTATCAAGACAACAGTACTGACTGGGATGTTGATGATGTAATACTCTTCTGTGAAAGAGTAGATGCTGTAGACTTCTGTAATGAAGTAGGTATGTCTATCTTTGATATGGAAACTATGTTAGAATATTATTCTGCTGAAGCATACCAGCAAATGATAAATGACCTGGAATATGAGGAAGAGTACAGAGAATGGATGGCCCAAGAGCTTGCTTGGTACAATCATGCGAGAATGATGGGTTGGGAATAATCTTAATAATATGAAAAGAATTATAAGCAAATCATTACAGGCAGCTCTCCTCAGGGGAGCTGTTCTGGTATCTGGCAGTATGGCTACTATCATTACTGCACTGTTCTCCAATAGCATCTATGGTGTTGTTGTTACTCTGTTCTTGGGAGCTGGAATGATTGCTCTCATTGATGAAACTATTACTAACAATTTAAATAACAAATAATATGAAAATTAGAAGCTATAAGATGGTAAAGACCGAGAGTGCTACCATCACCATCCGTAAAGATGAGAATCATTACAAGAGCACATATTCAGTGTGCTTCTTCAGTAAGAGTGCAAACATTAGGATTACTTGTCCTAATAGGCAGGCTGCTAAGGAAGAGTTTGTTAGATTGATGAAGCTCTATACGAGTTTCACTATTACTCAAATAATGAGAATGTAATATGATACTATTTCAGGTTTACAGCAGACTGAAAGGTACAGAAAAATGGTTTGAGGACCACATGCCTTTTGAGACTAGAGAAGAAGCTGAGTCTTACATTGAAACACAGTGGAAGAATACTCATGCTTACATGATTAAGGAAGAAGATTATTCTGAAGACTAATCAAGGTCATGCAGCTCCACCTTATACAAAGTGAGCTGCACTATAACCCTTTAAAACAAAACAGAATTATGAAAATCAAGAATTTTATCGAGAATTGGAAAGCTGGTAAGATGTCAGCTAGTACTAGGCATCAGTTTTCTACACTCTCAGAAGGTTATAGAGCTTACTGGGAGCTTAAAAGAAAAATGTGGGAAACCACTGAGTTCAAACCTTTAAAGAATAAATAGTATTAACCCTTTAAAATAATAAAATCATGATTACAGTAAGATTCAATTCACAGAGACTGGAAAGAAAGTATTTCATCGTTAAGGTATCCTATGAGGATCCTATGACTCATGAACAGCAGAGAGCTATTGATACTCTGCTTGAAACAAGGCTTTCTGAAGAACAGGTGTGCTCTATTCTTGGAGCATATTGTAAGGACACTTATAAGCTGACTATCCAGCCAGTAGTAGGTAATAAGAAATTTCCTGCTGGGTATTATGAGAGTTCCACAATTGACATTATTGCCTCTGATATTAGCAGAGTACGGTTTATTAAGACTAGCTGCATAGAAGTTCCAAAGGTTGTCTTTATCAAGAAACAGGTTGAGGAGGAATTATAATGTATAGACTCTATGACTCTGAAGGGGGCTACATAGGTAGCTTTCCTTCTTGGAAGCAGGCAGACAATTACAGGTTTGCTTATGGGAATCAATATTGGAAAATCAAATCATTTAACAATTGAATATTATGGAAACGAAAGAATTAGTAATTGACATTTTGAATGCAGCTATTGATGCATTTGCAAGTAATGGTCATAAGGTATATCCTGGTGACAAGGTTGTAGATTACAATGTTGAGAGTGTTAGGATTGCTCCTTATGGAGATAGGCATCCTGGTTGGATAAAACTCTTTGTCACTCTTGAGGAAGGTTCTGGATTGTTCTTTCTGAGCTCTAAACTTACTATGATAGGTAATGTGTACTATGTAGCATGGGAGGAAGATAATGGCTTCCACACTGTGGGAGAATTATTGAGAAGAAAACATGCAGCTCTCAGAAGAACTGATAGGACTCTGTATTACAAATATTTAGACCAAGCAGAAGCAGAAATAGAGGGTATTATAGTAAAAGGATTATTCAAATAACAAGTAAAATTATGGCAGATTTTAGAGAAGTATTGGAAGTAAGGAAGAATAGTACTTGCTTCTTGGCATTCACATGGTGTAAGACCAAGGAAGACCTTGCAACTGAAGAAGGTATGTTACCTAATCCTCCGATGGAGATTGATTGGAATGATTGTGCTACTATTGGTGAGGTTGCTGACCTTATTGATAGTCTATCTGACAGTGCTGATGAGTCTACACTCAGAATTCAGCAGCTTCTTGATACAGGTAAAACAACAATAATTAAAGAATACTAAGATGAAAGTATATAGACTATTATTCAAGTTTGACTACAATAATGGTAACTTTGAATATGAAGATTATCTTGAAGGTGAGTTTTATAAAACCAAACAAGATGCTCAAACTGCAGGGCGTAAAGCACAGCAGTACTGGAGTAATATAGGTGTGAAGTATGTTTTTAAGACTAGAGCGGAGCATCTTCCTATTAATGATTAGAATATAACAATGATTAAAGAGTATTGATTATGCAAGTATTAGATCAGAACGTTCTCTTTGAAGGTAAAGTAGAAGAGAGCATCCTTATCCACTCCTTTGAGGATTACAGAAAACAAGGAGGCAAGCGTGATGTGTTGGATCTTTATGCCTTCATCAAAGAGAGGGCTAAAAGAGAGGAAGGCAGATATATTGATGCTATGGATCAGGCTCTCTCAGGCATTGAGGTATCTGATGATTATCTCAGAAAGCAGAGACTGAGAGCCCAGGTTAACTGGTATTTGCTGCATCTGTGGTTCAATAAACCTCTTAGGAAAGTGAGCTACAGTAATTTTGACTTAGAAGAATTCAACAGGTTATAACTATGACAAGAGAAGAAGCAATTGCTAAAGCAGAGAAATATAATCTGCAGGCAGAAGTAATCTGGTGTATGGATCATGGATACACTCCAGAAGAAGCACTTGATGAGTGGGACATCTGATCCCTTAACATCTACACTCTGAGAAACACAATAACCCTTTATATTAACAACCAAAAGCCAGTACCTTCCGCTAAGAGGCTCTGGGCTAAATCATTGTGCCTAGTTGTATGTGAAGGTTTTGTATTATGGCAACATTTAGTGCAAAGAAAGTAGCTGAACTTAAGGAAGTGTTCAACAAGGCTCAGTATATCAAGCGTGAGTGGAAAACTGATGAGTCTATGACTCTGACTCTCAGTGAGTATGCAGAGCTGATTGACCCTGCACTTGCTCATGTAACTGGCAATCCTACAGTAATTGCCAAAGAACGTAAGGATGGGGGCATCTTCTTGAAGATGTCTATCCCTCTGGAGGATGGTGAAGGGGAGTTTGACCTCTCCTATGAGAATGACTTTGAGGAAGATGATGAGATTGACCTGAAGACTGTTAAATTCTGTGTGGAAAAGGCTATGGGTAAGTCTCATGGATATATAACAGGTGAGTGTATCTAAGATATTATATAGCCCTGTGTGACAGGCAGGGCATTTACTAACCCTTTAATATACAATAATATGGAAGAAAAGAAATTATGGTATGTTATTACATGCCACCATAAGCATGAGTTAGGAAGTGAATCATCATTTCTTGTAAGACTTGTTGAAGATTTAGAGACTGCTCAGCAGTTGATGCAAAGTATCTATGATGAGGCTGCTAATAACAGAATGGGCAGATATGCTAGATATTCTGATCCAAAATGGCTTGATGAGAATCATAGGACTCTTCAGATAACCTCTGATATCAACATTAATGGATGGTTACATAGTGTAACTGTGGAAACATATCATCTGTCTGATGAATGGGAAGATAATATATTCAGTAACAAAACTTGGATTTTAGATTAATATGGTGTATATAGAACATTATTTCTCTCCTGAGAAATGGCTGGAGAAATATCCAGATGCAAAGATTGTTCCTAATGAAACTTTCTTATGGACACTTGCTCCTGGCATAAGGGAAGCTTTGCATGATGTGAGGGCTCCTCAGTCAGGTGAAAATTGGCGAATAATATCAAATGGATATTATCATTCGGTAGTAGAAGTATGGTAACTTAGAAAAAGAAGGGAAGTCTGGCCTTGGGGTTAGATTTCCCTTTTTTTATTTTTTCATTTTTATTTTCGACTTATTTATACCTTTCTTTCTTTTATTTATTTTCTTTCTTTAGTTAAAGTTATAGTCCTTGTCTTTAACAAAATATCACGTCTTACCTTTTTTGGTGGAGATTGATAGTCTTTGACTTAGTCTCCCCACACAGTTCACATTTATTTATTAACAGTTTAAAGTTTAAAGATTATGGCAACTATTAGCAAAAGTTTCCTGGCAGTAGCAAACAACTCAGTGTTCAACAAGTCAGAGTGGGTTCCCACAGGTGATGCATTTACCCTTGAAGAAATCTGCGAAGCAACAGAGATGTTCAATTACAAGGACATCCAGGGTGATGAAGCAGAAGTTACTTCTGCAGAGTTCAGTGATGGTTCTACATCTCTGCGTCTTACAATTCCCTTTAAGGATGGTTCCAGCATTGAGTTGAAGGCTGGTAAGGCTGTCCAGAATGGTTATGACGAAGGTGACAAGATTAAGATTAATCTCATCTTTGGTCAGGAACTGAAGAAGGCAGGTCAGCCCAGCATTGTGAGATATGATGTATGGGAGTCTGAAGATGCCAAGAAAGAGTATCTGGCAAAGCGTGGATAAGTCTTTGTAGATTGACTTCAATAAGGGGAGTGGCTATGTCCACCCCCTTTATATTTTTTTCTCAGGGTCCTTGCGACTTACCTCAAGGTCTTAATTCCACTGTTTATTTTATTTTTTGCCCTTGGGACAATCGACTTAGCCCTCTATATATATAATAAGGTGTAAATAAGAAAAAGATGATAAATATTGAAATCGTACAAAAAGAACATATTATGGTCTATTTGTAATATAGATTAAATGATTTAGTGGAGGAAAAGGACACAAAATACCCTCCCCTCTCACTTTACCATTATTTTCAAGACTCTCAAATCTTCAATATTCACATAATCTATAACACTTTTCACTCACCTTATCTACACACTATATAGATATCATATACTTATTTCTAAGGTATTTTGGGGCTTTTCATTTCCTGAAAATCTCATTTTTGGTTTTCCTTTTACGGAATTATTACAAAAAGACAAATCTATTTCCCCTCAATAGAGTCCTTATACGAATCAAAATACATTGGTATAAAGTATAACTTCTCAATTAACTGGAAAATGATATATAACCAAGAAAGGCTCAAGCAAGGCTTACTTCCCTTATTAATTAATGAAAGTACTTTAGCCTTGCAATTGCCTTTCCTTTTACTTTAAGAAATACAAGGAGTAAGTCTCTCTGGAAGGATAAGGACAGTCATGCTTATTATAGCATCTCCTTAGGCTGTCCTCCTTCCTTTTTACTCTACTTTAACCCTTTAAGATTATGACAAAAGAACAACTAAGACACAAGTTATCTGCTATCCTGATGGATACTTGTGAAGAAAAGCCTATGCATTGTAATATAGTTATAGGCGAAGAGCAGGCAATGGGACTCAGTTCTCTTCAGATGCCTATAGTGACTGGTGCTTTTCAGATTCCTTCTGAAGGAATTATCTACTTCAATATTCAAGGCTTCAATGAGCCAGTTGAATTTGATGATATGCATAAGAAAGATTTAATCAGAATCTATAATGTATTAAGCAATGATACAGAAAAGATATGAATATATGGGTCCAAAAGGTAAACAATGGACTGAATGGATGGACTTTGATGAAGATGATTCTAAGTTGGAGTCCTTTAATACAAATGATAGATACCAACTGAAACCTAAATTACTGAATGAGTATAGAATAGTATAGATTAAGGCGTTTTCTTGAATCGAAATTCATCAGCTTGCTTGTGATAAGTAGGCTGAGGACTAACTTTAAGTGTTTTTCATTTATATGTGTAATTATCCAGCCTATTCTATTTGTGAAAATAGATAAGGCATCTTACTGCAATTTATTATTATTTTCAGCCATATATTTCTTGATTTAAATTTCGATTGGTTTAGTTTTTCATATTTCACAAATTGCAGTAAAGCCCTACAGCGGTGGGGCAAATGGTCTCATAGTTCAATGGATAGAATAACTCTCTCCTAAAGAGTAGATATGAGTTCGATTCTCATTGGGACTACTCCATTTTTATAAGGGAATCCTCGGTGGCATAAGACACTGAATCAAGAAAAGTATGAAATGCAGGTCACAGCAGTCCTGCCTCTTTAAAAGTTTTCTTGAGCTGAAGGGACTGTGTAGGTCTTATACAGGAGTTCGATTCTCCTGATTCCCACAATTATTGTTATTTAAAGGGTTAGATAAGGAGCGGGAGCAAGAAGGGATTATTATTCCTTTCTTCTCCTTCTCCTTCTTTTTTATCTGACCCTCTCATACAGCATTTTAGTTCACTTAATTATAAACCCTTTAAAATTTAACATTATGTCAGCAAAAGATTTAGCAATCCAAGACATTCAAAAAGAATTGGAACTTAATGGTAAGTGCTTCTTAGCCTTCCGTACAGAACTTAATCCAGTAATGAAACGTCTGGTCAGTAACCAGATTAAGGCTCAGAGAAAGAAGAAATCCTATCATTCCAATGCTCAGATTATGGCAAGATGCTTCTTTTCTGCATCTAATCCTAAGTATGAAAACTATATAGGCTACTATAAGCAATGAAAATCATTCTCTTTTCAGTACTTTTCGCTGCAGCAGCCATCATCATAGGTGCTGCTATCGGCAATTACATTGTTGGTAAATTAAAAGACTTTTAGTCTTTGTCATTTTGTTTTTATTCCCCAGTGTCAGGTCTTTCTGGCATTGGGGTTTTTCTTTTAGATAGTCTAAGCACGTTCCTTAACTCAGTTAATCATAAATTCTTTATATATATATTTGCACCTGAAACACAGCGGTGTAAAGGGTTTTTTGTTATATTTAAATACGTGCATTTTAGTAAGAAAATGTTGTAAATCGTGGTTCAATATTTCTTTATACATTTTTTCTTACACCTTATCCTATTCAGTCGTGATGACTGGGTAGGATTTCTTTTAAACTTAGTGTTTAATTTTTTAAATAATTAAAATGGAAAGAAGAAGAAATCAAAGAAGATGGTCTTTTGAAGAAGACCAAGTGTTACTCCGCTATGTGAAGAACTCTCCCTACAATCTTCACAGGTGTTTCATGATGGTGTCTGAGCATCTCAATGATGCAGGATATCAGCGCACTCCTCAGGCTGTACAGGCTCACTGGTATACAGTGTTGTCCAAGAAACCTGAATCCCTCTGCTTCTTTACTGCTTCAGCAAAGCATGTATCTAAGAACCGTAAGAATGGTATGGGTGTACACAGTAACTCATCTATCTGGCGCAGATTATTGAATGTTATCAGAGGATTATGATGATTACCGATTTGCAAAAACTTATATCTCAGTGGACAGAGCGTATGGGTAACACTACCCATCCTCTGCCCTACAGGGATGCTCTTGGAGAATGTATCTATGAACTGAATTGTCTGATTACAAAGACTCTCCAGGATGAGATGACAGAGCAAGATGCTTTGGATTATCTCCTGAGTCAGGAAGCAGACAGTTATCTCTCAAGTATGGAAGCCCATGAAGATGTGGCTTAATCTTTACAGCAGGTCATCATTCTATGATGACTCAGAACTTCCAGAAATTTGGTATAGTTAAATTATGGAACAAAAGAAAATTGAAAAACTTCTCAATGTAATATATAAGGACCAAGACTATGTAAAGTTGAAAGATCCTCATGATATTGACAAATATGTAGGATATAGTGGAATACTTGAAAGTCCTTTTACCTCTATCCTTCCTATTGTAGAAATTGAGTGTAACTTCATAGATGATGATGACTATATTACTATCTCCATCATCTTACCATTCCTTGGATTTACCAAAAGTATTGATGAAGATTTTAGGTATGAAGATGAATCATCTGTTTTAGGAAGAAAGCTATTGAGAATATTACAAGGGTGTAAGATACCTGGACATATTCTAAAAAAGCATCTTGATGATTATATCTTATGCATTAGATATGGTACAGAAGAAGATTAAATTATGACAAGAGAAGAAATCTATAGTGCTTGTGTAACGGCACTAACCAAAAGTAATGTGCTACTATTAGAAGCCGCGACTGGACTTGGGAAGTCTAAGATTTCCATAGACCTAGTCAATTGGATCACTGATGCTGTCTATAAAGACCACAAGCCTAAGATGCTTCTTCTGGTAGCAAAGAAAGTACATAAACAAACATGGAGAGATGAATTCAAGAAGTGGGGAGGCATCAAATGTGATGTCACTATGGAATGCTATGAGTCTCTCCATAAGCATACTTCAGAATCCTTTGACTTTGTCCTGATGGATGAATGCCACCATATAGGCAGTGAACTTAGGATAGATGCCTTGAAAACTGTCCATTACGGATATATGATAGGACTGAGTGCTACTATCCCATTGAGGATAAAGCAATGGTTCAAGTATCATTATCATGCTCAGGTAGTCTCCTGTGACATTATTGAAGCCATTGATTCTGAAGTATTGCCAGAGCCCACTATCCTACTCTTTCCTCTTCAGATAGAGAACTCAAGGATGTCTGAGACTATAGAGATTAATCCTAAGGCAGGAGGGCCTATTTTCTATGGAGAGTATAAAGACAAATGGAAATGTAGGAAGGAAAACAGACATGCCATTCTAAAATGTACTCAAAAGCAAAAACTTATAGAAATTAATAAGTTGGTGGAATGGGGCAAGGATAAAGTTAAAAATGGCAATCCAAGAATGAGACAAACTTGGCTCAGGTATTGTGGTATAAGACTTAAATTTCTTGCTGATTGCAAACTTCCTTGGGTAAAGATGATTCTAAAGCATTTGGATAAAGAGCGTACTATAACTTTCTGTAATACCATTGCTCAGACAGAGCAGCTTGGCAAGAACTGCATACACTCTCAGAACAAAAATGCTGCAAAAATCTACAATAATTTCAATTCAAAGAAGATTGATCACATCACAGCAGTAAATATCCTCAATGAGAATGCCAATCTTGTAGATTGTAAGTATGCCATTATGTGTAATCTGTCATCATCTGATATTGTTACCTATCAGCGTCTTGGCAGAAGTCTTCGTCATAAGCATCCTGTAATTATTATTCCCTATTATGAAAATACCAGAGAGCAGGAACTTATCGAGAAACTATCAGAAAATTTTAATAAGGATTATATAAAAGTAATACATTCAGTAAATGAAATATGAAAAATCGAGAATTAATTGAACAATTAAAGGCTTTGCCTGAAGACCTGGAAATATTATTGTGGGATTGTGAATGGAGCTATAATCCTATAAATGAAGTTAAGGAATTAACGGTTGTAGAGTCATCTTCTGAATGTAAAGGAAATGGCTTTATTAGTAAATTTGATGCTGATGGTATAGATGTAGGTCAGAAATTTATAGGATTATCATAGAGCTATGACACAAAAAGAAAAGTTAGGATGTGCAAGGATACTTGCTATGACTGTAAAAAGTATTGCAGCTAGTCTTAGATTTGATGCTAAAGACTATGATTGCCAGTTCCCTCTGGAACATGCCAAGAGATTGGAACAGGCAGCAGATGAGTATTTAAAACTTAAATAATTATATCATGTACCAAGTAGAAGTTTATCACCATGACAAAGATTGGGTCAAGGGTGATTTGGAAGACAAATTTGAATTAGTGGCTAAAGAGTTCTTTAAGACTCGTACTGCTGCTAAGGAATACATTGAGTCAAAACTCAGAGGTAAGAGTAGTGACAAGGTATGGAGAGGCTATCACAAAGGTGATAAGAGCAGTTACTGCTATCTGTATACTGGAGTTGAATGGCAACATGAGAACTCTGGTGAATGGATGAAGGAATACTATGAATATGTAATGAAGAAAGCAAAAATCAGATGAAGATAGCCTTTGATGAGAAAATCTGCTTGAAACATAAGTTGACACTGGAAGAATTTCTGGTGGCTCTTATGTTCAGGCAGGTTAAGAAACCCAGGGAAATCATCAAGAATCTTAAGGACAGGGAAGTACTGGTAATGAAGGATGGAAATCCTCTGGTAACCCAGCACTGGTCTGAAGTACTTGATGAGATTCTCTGTGACTCTTCTGGAGAACAGGATGAGGAAAGGCTGCTTAATCTTGCCAAGAAGATGAGGGAAATATATCCCCAGGGTAAGATGAGAAGCCGTACAGGACAGGTTACACCTTATTATTATCGTTGCAATAATGCTGAGGTGGTAAAGAAACTGAAGAAGTTCTTCCTTATCTTTGGTAATTATTCCGATGAAGATATACTTGATGCTACCCGTAGATATGTTGCTTCTTTCAGAGGTAACTATGCCAATATGCGTCTTATCAAGTATTTTATTTTAAAGGATGATATCCGTCCTTCAGAAGATGGCACAGGACATGTAGAGCAAATCTCTGACCTTGCTACTTTCCTTGAGAATAAGGGGAGCGAGGAAGAGGAGGATAATAATGATGATTGGACAGTTAGAATGGTATGAGTAAATTTGAAGAAGTACAAGCCAAGAATCAGGCGAGAAGACAAAGAATTCTTGAAGGTAAGTTAAACTGCCTTCCCATTCCTTTTAAGAGATTCAGGGAAGTATTCCCAGGATTTGAACAGGGTAAATATATTATTATTACCGCAAATCAAAAAGTGGGAAAGTCAAAACTGTCTGATTATCTCTTTATGTATGACCCATTGTTTACAATGGTAGATTACCCAGAGAAAAACCTGAAGGTGAAGGTTTTGTATTTCTCCTTGGAGATGGGTGCAGATGAGAAGTATAATGAATTTCTATGCCATCTTTTATTTAAACTTGATGGTATAAGGATATCTCCCCGTGATATAAGGGGTGTGGATAAGGCATATCCTGCTGAGATTGATGAACTGCTGAATGATGAAAGGCATCAGAAATATATTCGTGCCTTTGAAGAGATGGTTGAATTTGAAGATACTGTGAAGAATCCTACAGGAATCAACAAAAAATGTCGTGAAGAAGCAATGGCTCATGGTCACATGAACTATATCACTGTATCTGAGATGAATGAAGTGACGGGTGAGATGGAGGAAAGAAAGAAGATTGACCCCATTAAGCCTTATACTCAGAATGATGAGGATGAGTTCAGGATAATCATATTGGATAATGCTGCTAATCTGATGCCTGAGAAAGGCGCAGAGACTAAGGCTCTTGCTATTGAGAAGATGTCAAAGTACGGAATAACCTTAAGAAAGCAGTTAAATTATATTTTTGTCTTGATTCAGCATCAGGCTCAGGCTCAGGAAGGTATTGAGAATATCAAGTTAGATAGGATGAGACCTACCTCTGATGGATTAGGAGATTGTAAGACAACCTCCAGGGATGCTAATCTTGTCTTAGGATTATATAGTCCTTTTAAGTTCAAGAAAAAGGAATATAACAGGTACAATATAGAAAAGCTGAAAGACTATGCAAGATTCCTGGAAGTTCTTGAAGATAGGGATTATGGAGCTAACGGTGATATCTGCAGCCTATTCTTTGATGGTGCTACAAGTACCTTTAAGGAATTACCTAAAGATAATGATACAGCAGGACTTGAAAGTTGCTATAGGTGTGCCCAAAGATTTGAGTTAGAAAGAACAAATCCTTCACTTGAACTATCTAATCCTTAGTAACCCTCTTCAATTTTCATATCAAGAATTTAAGTAAGATGGCTGTCTCTCCTGAGGCGGCTATCTTTGCATTTACTAACATTTAAAAAAGAGTAGAAGTAAGAAATGAGTAACATTGTGTTGCCTACAGAACGTAGGAAAGCAACTGACTACAACCCAAGATTGATGGTCTTGTTTGGTAAGCCTAAATCAGGCAAGTCTTCTTTGATGGCATCTCTTGAGAATAATCTTATCATTGACTTGGAAGATGGCTATAGGTCTCTGGATGTCATGTGTGTTCAGGCAAGAAGTGCTAATGACATCTTCAATATCAAGACTGCTATAGAACAGAAGAATCAGGAAGCAGGAAAGAAATTCTATCGCTTTATTACCATTGATAATGCCACCAGACTTGAAGAGATGTCTCTTCCTTATGCAGCACATCTTTATCGCCAGACTTCAATGGGTGCTACATGGGGATATAAGAAAGACCGTGTTGGCAATATCCTGATTGAGAATGGTAAGAAGGTTCCTGACCCAAAGGCTGATGTAAGACAGCTTCCTAATGGTGCAGGCTATCTTTATATGAGAAATGCTCTTAAGGAGATGATTCACATGTTCCAGCCCCTTTGTGATACTCTTATCCTGGTGTGTCATGTAAAGGATAAGCAAATCCGAAAAAATGATGAGGAGACTACTGAGATGGCAGTAGATTTGGCTGGTAAGACTGGTGATATCATCTGTGGTGAAGCAGATGCCATTGGATATGTATCCAGACAGGGTAACAAGACTCTCCTGACTTTTAAAGGTGGTGATAATAATATCAAGGGCTCTCGCCCACTCCATCTAAGGGAGAAGATATTTGAGGTTGCTGAATCTGATGAAGAAGGTAATCTCAAGGTAGATATGTCCAAGATATTCCTCGATAAGCAATAGAGTATGTTGCTACTTTGTAGCAACTCAAAGAAATAACATTACTAATAATTTTTTAAGATGGAAAAAAGAATTTCTTATTCAGAATTTCAACAGGCAAAGAGTGTTGCCAAGGCAATTGCACCTCTTATCAGTAAGAAAGACAAGATTCAGGCTCAGATTGATGGCCTGGATGAAGAGTTTAAGAAGAAGGCCGAAGAGAAATTGGCCAAGTTGAAGGAAGACCTTAAGTTAGAACTGGCAGAGAAACGTGCTTCCCTTGAACTGCAGATGCAGAATAAGGAGAATGATATTGCACTGTTTGAGACTGGTATTGTCAGTATGCTGGGTGTACATGTCACAAGCATTGTGAAGAAGGTAATGGAACCTACTGGAAAGACTGATCCTAAGACTGGTAAGCCTATTGTGGTAACTAAGTATCTTCCTACTGACATTGTAGCCTATGATGAGCAGACTAAGCAGTATGTAATTACTCTTCCTGATGAAGAAGAGACTATTGTGCCTCCTACCACAGAAGATGTACCAGGCTCTGACTTTGATGCAGATGTGGAGAATACAGAGGAACTGGTTGAAGAGACTGTCTCTGTAGAGGATGAAATGCCATTTTTTAATGATTAATAAAGTATAACAACAATGGACAAAACAATTAATTCTTTTAGTTTTCTTACCATTGGTAAGACAGCGGAGACTAAGACTACAGAGTTCAAGCGTTACATTGGATTAGGCCAGTCTGATATTATTGCCCTCAATCCTACTAAGAAGCAGCTTGAAGAGATTTATGGCCGTGAGGTACAAAATGAACCACAGTATTTTGGTACTGATGAGCAGACTGGTGTTAAGTGGGCCCGTCTTGATTTTATTGTAAAGACTGTTCCAGAAGCTTGTAATGGTATTGATATCACTTCTCATGCTACCTTTACTATCAGGGCTGAGAAGTATGCCAATGCTGACGGCTCTAAGGTAAGAGTGCTTGATGCCTATGGTAATTCTCTCTGGATGAATGCTGAGGATGCAAATAATCATAAGCAGCCTACTCTTTCTTCTGGTGGTAATGCTAAGATTGCCCAGTATCGCATTGCCTATAAGGGTGAGCCTGAACTGGTTGATTTCCTCCGCAAGTATCTCTTGATTCCTAATGCCTTTGAATATGTCAATGGTTCCTTCCTTCTGAAGAAGATGAAGCATATCAATGAACTCACCAAGGAAGAGGCTGAGAAGGATGATGTACTGGTATATGAGAACCACATGCTGGCTCTTGACAAGAGTGATTTTGATAGCTTCTTCAAGGGTGATGTATCTGTTCTCTGGAATGAGATTGAGAACAAGAAGAAGATTAAGCCTCTTGCTGTAACTCTTCTCTATGGTATCCGTACCAATAATGAAGGTAAGCAGTATCAGGCTGTATGCACTGGCTATGATACTGTTCTGTATAAGAATCCTAATGCCAAGGCTATTGCAAAGCTTGAGAGTGATATTGTAAGGGCTAAGCAGAGTGGATTGTACAGTAATATTGACTATCGTGTACAGGAACTCCAGGAATATTCTGTAGAACCTACCAATCTGGAGAAACCTCAGGAAGAACTTCCCTTTGCAGCAAATGAAATGCCCTGGGATTAATAGTATTCCATCCCATTTCTAACCCTTTTTAGTAATATCTTATGATAGTAGGCAAGACATCATCCAGCATCACAGTCTCAGAACTGTTTGAGAAGTATTCTGAAGTCCAGATACTTACCGCAGTATTTCCTGAGATAACAAGTATCCCGTGTAAAATCTCTTCTCCATTTAGGAGAGACAGCAATCCTTCTTTTGGCATATATCTTGATAAAGATAAACATATCCGATATAAGGACTTTGGGGAGAGTGAAACCAAAGGTAGTCTGTTGGATTTATTGTGTAAGAAATGGAACTGTACCTTCCATCAGGTATTTGACAGGATATTGGAGGTCATGCAAAAGCAGGAAGGCTCTGATGTCACTGTAAAGCATAAGCAGATTAAGACTCTTACACGTAAGGAAACTTCTGAATTGACCAAACTTCAGGTAGCTGTCCGCCCTTGGAGAGATTATGACTATGAATATTGGGCTTCTTATGGAATAGAGAAGCAATGGCTCAAATATGCTGAAGTGTATCCCATCTCTCATAAGATTATTACTAAAAAGGATAAAGAAACTGGTAAATCCCATAAGTACATTTTCCCTGCAGATAAACATGCCTACTGTTTTACAGAAAGAAAGGATGGAAGCCTTAGTCTCAAGATTTATCAGCCATTTAATAAGAAGTATAAGTGGTGTATGAAAATGGATTCATCAGTTATCTCCTTATGGACTAAGGTTCCTGAATATGGTGATAGATTAATCATTTGCAGTAGTCTGAAGGATGCCCTTTGCATCTCTTGTCAGTTGCATATTCCTGCTATTGCTCCTCAGGGAGAAGGATATGGCATCAGTCAGACTGCTGTCAATGAACTTAAGAGAAGATATAAGAAGATATTTATCTGCTATGATGTGGATGCACCAGGTATTGAAGATGCCAAGAAACTCTCTCGGCAAACAGGCTTTCCTTATATTGTGCCTGACTTAAAGGGAAAGAAGGATTTTTCCGACTATTTCAAGTCCCTTAAAAACAAAGAAGATTTCAAACAATTAGAGAATTTATTTCATTAATTTTAAACGTTTAAAACATTATGGAGAATCGTACCATTATTATTGCTAACAACAAAACTCAGCGTCGCTACAGTATTGAAACCAATGCCACCACTCTTGGTGAACTTCAGGACCAGATGATTGAACAGGGAATTGATTTCTCTGGCATGACCTTTACTGAAGGCATCTCTAAGACTCAGTTGCTTACCCGTGATTCTCTCCTTCCTACGAATGTAATGTATAAGGGACAGCCTACCAACAACCTGGTTATGCTGCTCACTAATCCTAACAAGCAAATTGCTTCAGGTGCCTTCTTGAACCGTAAGGAACTCTATGCTAAGATTAAGGAACTGGGCATCCAGGATAGCATCAAGGAAGAGTTCGGCAAGAACTACACTATGGTAGGCAATGCTGACCTTGCTTACATGATTGAGAGAGCAGAGGCTTTTGCCCATGAATTGGATGATGAAGAAGATATTGAAGAGGAGACTGGTATTCCTCAGGTAAGGACTGCTCCTCATGCTAATACAGTCAACTGGATTTATGATGGCATCAAGGCTCTTCTGACTGATGGTTCTTTCTATACTGAGGATGTATATGTCCTCAATGAACTTATCACTGAGCTTGCTAACCGTCTCCATGAGGCTACTCCTACTATCTCTGATGCTGATATTGATGACATGATTGCCAATCTTTAAGGGTTAATATTGATTGTGTCTGGGGGAATGGGGTATTTACTCTGTTCCCCTCTTTTTTATTTTACTTAGTATGTTGACATGCTATGTCAACTAAAAACCAATAGTATGCAATATACAATTAATGAATTAAGGCAGAAACTCTTCAGTCCTGTCTATGATGTCTATGAGGTATTCAAGAACTTCTTTGATGAAAGATATGTAGACTTACAGGGGCTTCTTTCAAATGAAGATTTATCAGAGATACTAGAACGATTTAAGGTTGAATCTGATTTATATGAAATTAGTGATAGTGACTATGAAAGATTCAGGTCAAGATTTAATGATGTCAGAGCCACTATATTTGTTTGGTGGCCTAATGTAAGGGTAACCAATGAACATGATAAATTTGTGGATATTCAAGACCTCTATGCAAAGATAGTCATTACTATGGAAGGACATATTCCCTATGAGAATACTGGATTCCAGCTAGTAAGGTCTACCTTCTCTGAACAGCAGTTCAATACAAGGTATGTCCATTCTCATGTACCAAGATTAGATTGGAGAAATGTATGCTTTCAGAATCCTTGTCTTGGAAGAGGCCCTATCCGTCATACTATCCTTGACTTGAAGAACAATTCAGAAGAAGCCCTATGGATGCTTTTCTGTCAGGAACTGTCTCTCTATGTCACAGTTGAGTCTTTGAATGGTGGTCCTTATATAAGGCTTGAAGAAATATCTTCTTCAGGATATCTATATACCAGCAAGTATTCAGAAGAAACCTATAACCACTTGGATAGAGAGACCAGATGGATGGGCAGTTATGGATTTGACTTGGAAGATATCTTAGGAGACTTTATTGAATACTATATTTCTTTGAATAGATTACCCTTTGGTTTTAATAAAGGAGAATTTGTATGTGGCCTTCCTTATTTTGACTATATGGTCTCTATCTCCAATGCTTTCATAGAATGGGTTAATCAGCATGGTACTCCTGAAATGGTCAATGCACTATATGATTCAGAAGTACTGTTGAATGTAACAGCCAAACAAGGCAAGTTCTATAAGTCTAGTAGATATGAGCATGTAAACTATACTCAGTATGAAGGACAATACATACTTGATTTCAAAGGAAGGGCTATAACTCTCCATATTGCTCATGGTAATGGCCCTGATGAACAGGCTTTAGTGGTATTGCTCAGTCACAAGATAGCCATGTGTATTCTTCATTACATTTTACAAACAATAAATTATCATTATAAAAATGGACACAATAATTCCCAGCAAGGCAGCACCACTGCCTCCACTCATCAAACAGTCTGCTACCTATAAGCTCTTTGTACCTAAGAAGGTAGAAGAGAAAATCAGGTATCTCTGCAATAAGTTTCCCACACTTGAATGGTCAGGAATCTTATTTTATACTCATACGGGCAATTTTGAAGACAACAATCTTGAAATCCATTGTGAGGATATCTATCCGATGGATTTAGGTTCTGCTACTTATACTAAGTTTCGCAATGATGAGACTATAGCAGGCTATATAGCAGATAATATTGACCTCTTCAACTGTGATATGGGCCTCATCCATTCCCACAATCAGATGAGCTGCTTCTTCTCAGGTACTGATACTGCTACTCTTCAGAGTGAAGGAGACGATACTAATTGCTTTGTCTCTCTCATCGTCAATAATGCAGGTACATATTGTGCTGCTATTACTCGTAAGGTTCAGGAGAAGAAGAATGTTTTCACAGAATATTTGGGCTCTTCCTATGAATTCTTTGGTGATGGTCCCAAGCAATTGACTGGAGGAGATGTGGGGAGAGAGGAAGAGGTAGAGACTACTTCTATTGAATATTTCATGCTTGATGTAGAGCGTGAGATAGCAGATAATCCATTTACTTTCCTTGACAAGAGATTTGAAGAGATTGAGAATCTTAAGAAATCTGAGACAAAAAGTCAGGTGTTCCTAAGTAATACCAGTAACAACAACAGAGAAGAGGAAAGAGATGAAGACTTCTACAGTTGGATTCATTCTAATAGGAACAAGTCTGCTGAAATCAATGAAGCTTTCTATCCTCTACCTAAAGAACAGTGTAAGGAACAGAATCTCTTTGATGATGACACTATGAAGGATTTGGAAGTTCCTGCCGAAGATTGGGAACCAGACCCTGACCTTATCCATCATTTGGTTTGTCAGATGGTTACCTGTTCTTTGATTGTCAATAAGGATATTGACCTTAAGCAATGGATTGTCCGTCACATGAATAAGAAGTATGCTGAAATCTTTGGTAATGCAACTATAAGCTTTGATAACTGGAAGGAATTTATTGTAGAGTTTCTCTTGGACAGGTATGATGATCTAGAAGTTCCTGCAGAACTCTATAATGACTATGACCTTTATCTTGGAAAGATAGCAGCAGCCATGTACAGACAGCTTTATAACTATCCAGAGAACCCTTTTATCGAGCAGTATAAGGAAGTTTTAAACCGTTATATGTATGAATAACATTGATGAATGGCTCAATTCCTTAGGCTTTGATGATGAACCACAGTCTGCCACAGAGAATCTTCCCTCTACAGAACCTATCACAGAGCCTACAGAGTCTTCTACTCAGGAACTGTCAGAGAATGACTTTGATGATATTCTTTCTGATTTAGGTTTCTCTGAAGTTCAGGAAGCAGAGATTGTAGAGGAGGATGATGAAGATGAAGAAGGGAGAGAGGAGGAAGTAGAAGAGAATACTGAAGAACTAATGGAATTCAATCCAGAGTCTGTCAGAGGATTAACAGTTCATCTTGATGATTCTCTTTTAGAAGGAGGCAGAGAATTCAGGGCATCAATCAATGGAGAACCTGTACAACATCTTAATCTTGTAAGAGTAGAAGAAAGACCCTCTGGTACAGAATCTGTAGAGTCTGTTGCTGTGGCACAGCAACCTCAGGAATCTCCCCTAATTCAGCCTAATTCTCCTACCTTATTAATGAATGATGCTACTTCCAGATTCTCTGGTACTGAATGGTATAATGAAATCCAAAGGAAGCGTATCATCATAGCAGGAATGGGAGGCATTGGTAGTAACTTGGCTTTCCAGATAGCAAGGATGCATCCTGATGCCATTACCTTATATGATGATGATGAGGTGGAAAGGGCTAATATGTCAGGTCAGTTGTTTGCTCATACAGATGTAGGTGAATTCAAGGTAAATGCAGTAGCAAATAAGATTTATAATTTTACTACTACAGAGCATGTAATGGCTGTACCAGAGAAATTCACAGCTAATAGTGAGGCTTCTGATATAATGATGTGCGGCTTTGATAATATGGAAGCAAGAGGAACCTTCTACAGGCAATGGTTAGCTCATGTAGAGTCTAAGCCTGAAGAAGAGAAGAAGAAATGTCTCTTCCTGGACGGCAGACTCTCAATAGATACATTGCAAATCTTCTGCATTACAGGTGATGATACTGCTAATATGGCAAGGTATTCCAATAACTATCTCTTCTCAGATGATGAAGCTGATGAGACTGTATGTTCCATGAAGCAAACCACTTATCTTGCTTGTATGATTAGCTCATTGATGACTAATCTCTTCACAAACTTTGTAGCCAATCAGTTAAATCCAGTGATTCCTTATGACCTTCCCTTCTTTACTGAGTATGATGCACAGAATATGATATTTAAAACTGAGTACTGATGGCTTTAGATTATAGTACAGTAATAAGCAGGATATATGATAATTGGACATACAGAAGGCATTATAATAGGAACGGAAATAGCAAAACTACTTCCATTAAGTATCTGGAGATTCTTATCGGTGATACCTTTGAACTCCCAGTATTTGCCTTAGATGCTTTCAGTAAGAATATAGAAAAGCATCCTGACATGGATATGCTTGTAGCACCTCTATATTCAATGGGAACAAAGCCTAACTATGTTACCCTGAACAGGTATATGAAGGATGTTCTTGTTGAATGTAATGATACACATCTTATAGAATTGGGCATACCAGGCGATCCTCCTTTTAAGTATTATGGTACACATGGGGCAGTCTTTGATGAAAATCTGAAGCCTGTTATGATATGCTCCTGGCAGATATTGAGAAGACCAAGCACTTCTGAAGATAGGACTTATGATTATTTCTTTGAAAGACCCCTGATAAGAATCAGTCCTGACTGTTTTCAGGCTCAGTCAAATCCTATGGAGAGATTTATTGCCAAGAAGTTTCCAATGGAAATATTGAGTATAAGAAGGGTAAATCCCCAAATTACTGATTCTGTTATCAGATATAGTGGCAGCTATAATATCAAGATTGAAATAGATGTGTCTCCATTTATCCTGAAACAGGTAAAATATCCTTCTGTATCTGTTACAGACAATGATTTGCTTCAGATAGCCAGAGACTATATAGAGGAGATTAAGCCATGACAATTGAGGAATACTTTGGAGAATGGTCAAAGGTCATTGACCTGAAAGAAGCAGAAAGAATCCTGAAGAAGTTAGCAGTCTATCCAGTCATCTGTCCTAATCTCAAAAATATTTTTAAAGCCTTCCACCTGTGTCCTTACAATAGTCTCCGAGTAGTCATCTTGGGTCAAGACCCTTATAATAATCTTAAAGCCACAGTGCTTGATGGTTCTCCATCAAGAATCCCTGTAGCTACAGGTCTTGCCTTTGCCAATTCATCAGATACTCCAGAGAATTTATTTTCTCCGTCATTAGAAATCCTAAGGGAATCTGTAATCAACCCTACCCTTCCACATGGAAATATTAACTTTGACGCAAGTTTGGAGAAGTGGGAAGTACAGGGGGTGCTGTTATTAAATTCAGCACTTTCCTGTGAGGTTGGCAAGCCAGGCAGTCATAGGCTAATGTGGAGACCTTTCATTAAGACTTTGCTCACCAATCTCTCAAAGTATCTCACAGGTATTGTCTATGTCCTGATGGGAACTGATGCACAGTCATTTGAGCCTTATATAAACACCAGGTTCAATCATGTCATTAGGATAAGGCATCCTTCATGGTATGCAAGGACAAGGACAAACATGCCTTCTGATATATGGAATCAGATAAATAGTATCCTGATTGGTCAGAATGGTTATGGCATAGAGTGGTTTCAAGAAGTATAATTTAATAAAAAGGATTTTAATGAAAAAGTATTTTGTAAAAGAGACTGATGAGGAAATCCAGTTTGGTGATACCATTGAACTGGATATGACTAAGAAGACAAAACATGGTGTTCACACTGTAAAGGGAGAAGTGAAGTTTAGTCCTATTGCTCTTCCATTGCTTTTGGAAATGGGCATTATTGAAGAGCAGGAAGTGGAGGATGATGAGCTTCTTGACTTTGAGGATGAGCCTTGTGAGACTTTGGAAGCCCTGTTAGAAGACTTTGATGCTTTGGAAGAAAGGGTTGACAAACTGGAAGTACAGCAGAAGAAAGTCCTGGGTAACCTTGACAAGGTAATGGACAAGCTGGTAACTTTGATTGAAGTATTTCAGGAAACCAAAACTACCAAGAAGAAGAAATGACAGAGAGAATCCAGAATCTTGGGGATAACAGATGCCTTGAATATAAAGGTGTAAAGTACAGGTCTCAGCTGGAAGTAAAGACTGCTGAGGTACTGGATGCCTTGCATATACCCTTTGAATATGAGTCAAGGAAACTCATCCTTCAAGAAGGATTCAGATGCCCATACCAGAAAGATAAGGTGAGATCAGTCACTTATACGCCAGATTTCATTATAGGCCCCATCATGCTTGAATGCAAGGGCTTTGAAACTCCAGAGTGGAAAATCAAGAAGAAACTCCTTTTCAAGTATCTTTCAGAGAATGAACCTGACGTGATCTTCCATCAGATACATGATGCAGGAAAGCATCTTCTTGAGGCTCTTGACTCTCACCTTACTTATCTGGGTTTATGTATAGAAGTTTCTCCTAAACCAAAGTCCCGTTCTTTGAATAGTGATTCTATCACTATGAAGTATGACTCTATCTCAGAGGCAATGCAAAACTTAGGCTTAAAGGGAAAGCCTATAGGAGCAATCCTAAGGTCTCTTACAGGAAAGACTCAGTATGTGTATGGGTACAACTGGCAATTAGTAAAAATAAAATTATAACCTATTATTAATAACTAAAATTTTAAGAATTATGTTTGATATCAGAAAGTACAGAGCAACAATTAGTAGCAATGACAGTAAAGAGAGTAACAGTGTTAAGTTATATTGGGGACAGCAATTCCTCAAAAGAGTAGATGATGAGTTGCCTAAAATTAACAAAGAGTGTGACTTCTTGTTCAATAATAGGGACGAAAGGACCCAGGATGCATTTGAGGAAAAGATAGACTTATGGGGCGACTTTGTAGAAACTTTACAGAAACTCTGCAGAATATATAAGGTATATGATGCTCAATGCTTAAATGATGAGGCATAATGGAAATCCAGAAGGAATTAAATCAGATTTCCCTTCAAATCTCAGAACCTGAGTACAGGCAAAGACCAGAATTAAGCTATAGTACTCTGAGCACATACGAGAAGACAGGGTTTAATGGGCTTGAACACTTGTTTGACAAGAAGGAGAGCCCCTCCCTCCTTCTGGGTTCAGTAGTAGATACCATTCTTACAGGTGGAGAAGATGAATTTCAAAGTCTTTATACAGTTTTGGATATTAATGTCACAGATAGTGGCCTTGACATTTGTAAAGCTCTACTTAATCTCAGTCTACCGTTTGAAACTTTTGAGGAGATACCTGAAGATATAGTCTCCCAGACTGCAAAGTCAGTAGGTTTCTGGCAGGCAGACAAATGGGATAAGAAGAGATATGCAGAAGTATTGAAGACTGGAAACATAGCAGAGTATTATAATATACAGTATGCAAATGATAAGACTGTCATTTCCAGTGAACTCTTCAATACGGCAGTAGCTATGGTGAATGCACTGAGAGAATCTCCTGCTACTTGTGGATATTTTGCTGATAATGATGAACTCTCTCCTGTAAGAAGATATTATCAGCTGAAATTTGCTGCCAGATTTGAAGGTGTGGGCTATCGTTGTATGAGTGACCTGATAGTAGTTGATTATGAAAGAAAGGTTATCTATCCAATAGACCTGAAGACCAGCAGTCATACAGAATGGGACTTTGAAGAGAGCTTCTGCCAATGGAATTATATGATTCAAGCCAGACTGTATTGGAGAATTATCCGTGCTAATCTCTTAAAGGATGATTATTTCAAGGATTTTTCCTTTGAGAACTATCGTTTCATTGTAGTCAATAAGAATACTCTTACTCCATTGGTATGGGAATTCCCATTGACCAAGTCAGTAGGAACTCTTGTAGATGACAATGGAAAGGAGTATAGAGACCCCTTTGAGATAGGAAAGGAACTCCAAGGATATCTTGACTGTAAGCCTCAAGTCCCCAATGGTATCACTATGGAAGGTGTAAATACCATCAAGTGCCTCCATCAGAAGTAATGTCTTTTACATTGTGATTTCATCACAATTCCCCCAGTAATTTAATGCTTAACAATATGAAGAAATGAAGGTTATAAAAAGAGATGGCTCCAAAGAGGAGTTTAACCCAAAGAAGATTGAGAGTGCTATAGCAAAGGCTTTTAAAGCCTGTGGTAAGGATTTCAATGGTACAGACTATGATTTCAATCCTCCTTATAAGAAAAGGTTTGATAGATTGTGGTCTGTTTGGTTAAAGAATAATTGCACAGAAGATTCTGAAATAGCTGTAGAAGAAATTCAGGATTTTGTGGAAAATACTCTTTGTCACATTGAATTTCCTGTAGGTAAAGCTTACATGCTCTATAGAGAGCAGCATAAGCAAGCCCGTCTAATCTCAGACAAGCTGAAGTATATACACAAGTACACTGAGTCTAAGGAATCTGCTACCAATCTCTCTAATACAGATGATAATGCTAATTCTAATAAAAAGAATATGGCTACTCTGGAAGGAGAGTTGTATAAGGATACCAACAGGATTATTCAGCGTCAGTGGATGAAGGAAATGCTTGCAGAAATAGGTTCTCCATACAGAGACCAGTATCTCAAGGATTTGGAGCATCACATCTTCTATCAGCATGATGAGACAGGTGGTATCAAGCCTTATTGTTCTGCCTACACTCTTTATCCTCTATTGGTAGATGGTACAAGTAGTGTGGATGGTACAAGGAATAAAGCCCCAAAGCATCTCAGTTCTTTTGTAGGACAGTTCCAGAATCTTGTATTCCTGCTTTCTGCCCAGAAGAAAGGTGCAGGAGCCTATGGTGAGTTCTTCAATTTCTTCAGTTACTTCTGTGAAAAGGAATGGGGAGAGAACTATTGGCAGAAGTCTGATATGGTAACCAGTGGTGCATCTCTTGAGTATAGGACTATAGGAGATATTATTGACCAGTATTTCCAGTCAGTAACTCACTATATCAATCAGCCAGCTGGCAATAGAGGTTATCAGTCTCCTTTCACTAACTTCAATGTCTTTGACAGCTATTACTGGCATACCATGTTTGATGATTTCACCTTCCCTGATGGAACCAAGCCTCATTGGGATGCAGTTAATTGGCTTCAGAAGAGATATATGAAGTGGCTCAATAAAGAAAGAACCAAGACTCTTCTGACTTTCCCAGTTATGACAGTATGCCTTCTTACTGATGGTAAGGATGTTCTTGATAAAGAGTATAAAGATTTCATCACTACTCAATGGGCTGAAGGAGATTCTTTCTTTGTATATCTCTCAGAGAATGCTGATAGTATCTCATCTTGCTGTAGACTAAGGAATGAAATCACAGAAAATACTTTCTCATCTACTACAGGTCTCACAGGTGTTCAGACAGGCTCTTGCAATGTGATGACTCTTAATCTCAACAGAATTGTTCAGGATTTTTACAGACAGTATTGTACTATTCAACGAAAAGAGTTCTGGACTAGTAAGCAAGAAGATTATGATAAGATAGATTCAATAACTCCATTGAACTATACAGAGGAAGATAAAGCTTGGGTTGATTATCAGAGAAATATACCTTTAAAAGATAAATTAAGTTATTTAAATAGGACTTTCTTTTATAAGTATTTGACATCCATCCTTGATAGAATCTATGACTATCAGAAAGCCTATAAGACAGGTCTATATAAGTTGGCAAAGCAAGGAATGTTCCCCCAGGTTAATGCAGGATACATTTCTTTTGATAAGCTCTATAGTACCATTGGTGTTAATGGCTTGAATGAAGCAGCGAGATTCTTAGGACTTACAGTAGGCAATAACAAAGAGTATATGGACTTTGCTTCTTGGATTCTTGGAATAATCAAGGATTACAACAAGCAGCATTCTGAGAAGAAGTTTATGTATAATTTGGAACTTGTGCCAGCTGAGTCTCTTGGAGTTAAGAACTATAATTGGGATAAATCTGAAAATTATTGGGTACCCGATGATGAAAACCTGTACAATAGCTATATCTATGATGCCCATGATGATACCTCTATTCTTGATAAGATAGCTATGCAAGGTGGTCAGATTGCTAAATCCATTGATGGTGGACAGGCATCTCACCTTAACTTGCAGGATAATCTCTCTAAAGAGCAATATGAGAAGCTTCTTGAGTATGCAGTACAGGTAGGTAATTCCTATATCACCTTCAATGTTCCCCAGACTCAGTGTGATGATTGTGGTTTCATTGCTAAGCATCCATTTGATAAATGTCCAGAATGTGGTTCAGAAAAAGTAACTCAATGGACACGCATTATAGGCTATTTACGGCCCATCAAAGCATGGTCTGAAGCAAGACAGCAGGAAGGCTCTCACAGATATTTTGCTAAAAAAGAAACAGTATGCTAAAATACCTCTATTATAAGGAGATATTCAAAGAGGTGCCAGGTGAAATAACACTTGGCATCTCTATCTCTGGATGCCGATTGAGATGTGTTGGCTGCCACTCAAGAGACCTCTGGGAAGATAAAGGTACACCTCTAACACCACAGTGTCTTGAGCTTTTGCTCAAGAATCATCAAGGCATTACTTGTGTCTGTCTCTTTGGTGGAGAGCATGATATAGATACTCTTACAGAACTCTTCATGTATGCCCATAAGAGAGTCAAGACAGCCTGGTATTGTGGCTTAGATATCCTTCCAAAGAATCATCTAGGAATTCTAGAATATCTAGATTATCTTAAGTTAGGAAGATTTGATATGGATTTAGGACCTCTCAATGAGTCTACTACCAATCAGAGACTGTATAAGGTCTCTCATCCAGATAATAAGCTTACAGACATAACTTCAACATTTTGGAAAGATGGAGATAAAAAATGAGTCAGGCTGCTGTGGATGCCTGTTTGTGATTATCTTGTTCTGGGCAATCCTCATAGCAGCAGTTGGAGGCTATAAACTGTTCATGTATATTTATAATTTATAACTTAATAATGACAATTAAAGTATTAGAAAAAACCAAAGGATGCTTTCCTGTGGATTTTGAAATTGGAGACTGGTTTGATTTATGCACGGCAGAAGAGATTAAACTGAAAGCTCCTCAGGCAAACAGGCTTCATAAGTATAACCAGAAGAAAGAGACTCCTGAAATAAGGATGAGGGATGTTGATTTTGACTGGACATTCATTCCTTTAGGAGTAGCTATGGAGATGCCAAAAGGTACAGAATGCCATCTCCTTCCAAGAAGCTCTGCCTTTAAGAACTGGGGACTCATTCAGACTAATTCTATGGGTATTATAGATAGGACCTATGCATCTGATAAGGATGAGTGGAAACTTCCTGTTGTGGCAACAAGAGATGTCACCATTCCTAAAGGTACAAGGATTGCCCAGTTCAAAGTGGTGCCCTCGCAGAAAGCAACCTTCCTGCAAAAACTAAAATGGCTCTTCTCTGGTGGAGTCAAGCTTAAAGCAGTATCTTCCCTTAATAACCCTGAGCGCAGTGGTTTTGGAGAAGGTACAGGAAAATAATTTAAACTAAAATCTATTATGAAAAAGAATAACCATAACTCTTTTATTTCATTTTCCCTGGCTAAGGGATTCTCAAGTCCTAACATTCCTATTGCAACTTTCTATCAAGGCGAAAAGGAACTTAACTTTATTATTGATACTGGTTCAGATGATAATGTAATCAACAAGGAAGCCCTTCCTGAGATAGAACATGAGAAGTCTGGATATAAAGGAACTCTTTCTGGTGTAGGAGGTGTATATGATGTTGAAGGATGTAACATCACTTTCCAGCATGAAAATGAATCCTTTACAGGAATGTTTATTATCTCAGATACTCTTAAGGAAGCATTTGATAATATGCGCAGGTGTCATGGTATTCAGTTGCATGGAATGCTTGGCTCTAAATTCTTGAGAGAAAATAATATTGTATTAGACTTTAATAATCTCATAGCCTATAATAAGCAATGATCTATCTGGTCACAGCTCAACAGGAACTCTTTGACAGGGATGATTTCACTATCATCTCTGTTGAGGAGTCTCTTAGGATTCTAGAAGGGTTTACAAATCATATAATTCTACTGGATACTGAGACAACAGGACTTGATCCGCATATTGATAAGTGTCTGTTGCTCCAATTTGGAAATATTGAAGGGACTATTCAGATAGTAGTAGATGCTTCTACTATTAATATTAAGGTATATGATAGAATTATTAGAGATAGTTTTATTATTGGTCAGAACTTGAAGTTTGACTGCAAAGTCCTATTTGCCCATGATATTATCCTTCGCAATTGTTATGATACCATGACAGCTGAACAGGTTTTATATATGGGTTATCCAAAGTTTATGGTGGGCTGTACAGAAGAGCAGATGCTGCACTATTGTGAATATACAGATAGTGTACCTGATTGGAATGATTTAAAGAAAGATATGAAGAAGAAACTTCTTTATGCAAATATTCCAGATGTAGCAGCTTTTATCTATGAACACAGTGGTGCTGGATTAAAAGCCTTATGCTATAGGTATTTGGGAGAAGAAATGTCTAAGGAAGTTAGGGAAGAATTTACCCAAGACCTGCATCATTTAGAAACAAGGCACATTATTTATGCAGCAAATGATGTAAAGCCTCTCTATAGGATTATGCAAATGCAAACTAAAAGACTTCGGGAACTTGGACTTACAAATGCAGCAAAAGTAGAATGTCTCTTTATACCTGCTATAGCCTATTATGAATGGTGCGGGGTTCACATGAATGTACCCCTATGGCAGAAGAAAATGGCTGATGACTATAAGAAGATGACAGATGCTTTAGAGAAATTAAATCAATATGTAGTTGAGTTTGGTGATAGCAGGTTTCTTAAGATTAACCTTCAAGGAGATTTATTCCTTGGATGGAATACAACTCCAAAGGCTAATATTAATTGGAACTCTAATAAACAAGTCATTCCTTTCCTGACTGCCTTAGGATTTAATTGCAGGGGTATAGACAAGAAAACAAAGGAAGAAAAGGATAGTATTGATGCTTCTGTATTAGAGCCTCAGAGACATGTAAATCCAGAATTCTATGATATCTATCTGGCATATACAGAATCTCAGAAGGTGTGCAGTACCTATGGTCAGAACTATTTGAATGCTATTAATCCTTATACTGATAGGGTTCACACTACCTTCAGGGCTTTAGGTACTGATACTGGTAGATTGGCTTGTGGCTCCCAAAAGCAGAATGAATCCTTGGCAAAAGTCAAAGGATTGCCTGTCACTAAAGAAGTAAAGGATACAAAGCTGAAATGTGCTTATCCACAGCTTCAGAATCTACCCTCTGATGAAGTCACAAGGGCTTCTTTCTGTGCAGAAAAAGGTAATGTGTGGATTTCTATAGACTATTGTGGTCAGGAATCTGTACTAATGGCAGACTTTTCTCAAGATACACACATGTTAGATGTATTCTTAAAAGGAGAAGATATGCATTCTACAGTAGCCTATATGATTTATCCCAATGAAATACCTAGAGATATGCCTATTAAGGATATTAAGGATTTCTCAAAGGAAAATCATAAGAAAGGTGGGATTAATTACAGACAGGAAGCTAAGGGACCTGAGTTTTGTTTTGCCTATGCAGGCAATGATAGTACCTTAGTCCAGCAGTATGGAATGGATCCACAGGTTGCAAAAAGTATCTATGATAACTATATGAAAGGTTTTCCAGGTATTGCCCAATTTCAAAATAAGCAAAAGAAATTTGTAGTGGATAATGGGTATATTCTCATCTCTCCTGTCACAGGTCATAAGGCTTTCTGGTGGGATTGGAAATGGTGGAAGAAAGTTCAAGAATCTTATACTCAAGAATTCTGGGAAGAATACAGAAATTATCATAAAGGTACTGGAGATGAAATAGCAAAGAAAGTATCCAGACATTTTAAAGCAAAAACCAAATGGGAAAAGAATGCTTGTAACAGTCCTTTACAAGGAACAGGAGCTATTATCTTTAAGAGATTTAATAAAACACTCTTTGACTGGATAGTGGATAAAGGCTATTTTAACAAAGTCAAGTTTTGTATACCTGTACATGATGAGATAAATGTTGAATGTCCTGAAGAAATGGCTGAAGAGGTAAAAAATAAAATACAGGAAGTAATGAAAAATGAAGCACAGCCATTCTTGAAAACTCTTACTCTTGACTCTGATGCATCTGTCTCAGACCATTGGATACATTAAACTTAATAATTATGAAAAAGATATTCCTCACCAAAGATGAAGTAGAATCCCTGAAGAACTACTGTGATGGTAATCTTGCAGTAGGAGTAGTAGAAGTTACTCAGGATAAGCATAGTGGTATAGGTTATTCTACTTGGGTTCAAGTAAAGGATTTACCTGAAACCAGAACTGATATATCTGATATAGATTCGTGGTAATATGGACATACAGTTAAATGATACTCAGATAGAGAACTTGCGTCAGGCAGAACTTCGCCTGACCACTCTCTATACTCTTCCAGACATCTGTGAAGCATTGATGCAGGATGTGATAGACTACCGTAAGAAAGCAGGTTTCAAAGGCTTTAAGTATGAGCAGAAGAAATACTGGAATGCCTTTCTTAAGGATGCCTATAATCTTCGTAAGGTAATGAAAGGTGCCAATGAGGAGATGAGAACATCCTATGCAGATGTATGTGACCTCCTACAAACTATTCTTCTCCTGATTGTTGACAGGAGTGGAGACTGTGATGTAGAAGTATATAATAAGTTAGTTGACTTTATCAAGTCATTCCCCTCAAAACGTAACATGGAAATTTCAGTATAATATGGAATTCTTTAAGAAACTCAGGGAGAAATCCCAGTCAAGACTGATGGAAGATATTCAGGAACGGTCTAAGGAAGTAATCACCTTGACCGACTTTGGAACTTCCCTCTTTATTGCCTACAATGGTACATCTCTTGTAGAGATAGATAAGACCTGGACATCTGATGAGATTCTCCAGGAACTCTCTAAATTGCGTCAGAACTACATTAATTCAAATATGAAAGGCAGCCGTAGTGTTGCTATGTTATAACCATGTTGATAGAAGTAAAAGCTAAAGTCTCTAGAATCATTGATTCTAAGCTTAGAAAAAGGACAGAGACTTACCTGATTGATAAGGAACTCTATGCAGAGGCAGAGTATGCAGTAATGTCCAGTCTTGCCAATGAACAGGAGTTAGGTACTGTTGATTCTTCAGAGATTATATCTCTGAGACAATCTCCTATTAAGGAAATCTGTGAGGATACAATGCCTGGTAGTGCCTTCACCTTCATTGCTACTCTTAGAGATATCTTCCATGATGATAATGGTAATGAAAAATCCATGAGATACAAAGTCCTTCTATGGGCCAATGACCTCTCTCAAGCTAACCAGAGAGCTCAGCAGTTAGCTCATCAGGGCTATGATATGCAGATTGAAGGCATCAAGCAAGTAGAATATGAGTACCTAACAGAGCAGAATAATGAGCAAGAAGACTGACTCTACAGTAGGCAATGACTCTGTCGTTGCTGCAGGAACAAAAAACAGAAGAATTGTTATTCTTCAGTTGCAGTATTTATTAGCCCATTATGTAGAAGATATTGAGGACGTAGATTTAAAAGAGCAAGCTCGTAATATTGTTAATAATCTGTTTATTAATACAATTCGAGAGGGCTCGATGAAAATAGAATCTAAAAAGTTTATGCAAGTATTAGTTCCTTCAGATGATGAAGCTTTCAATACCTTCAAAGATTGGACTACAATATATAAGCAGTCTTATGGTGCTGAAACAGCTAAGGAAAATGTATCTCCTGATTCTAATACTGTTTCATTTGAGGATATTCTCCAAGAAATGCAAGAGCTTTATAATAAGAAGAATCATGACTATGGCAACAGTTTCTCTGATACTATCAAGGAATTTGGCCTTGTTCCTGCTGTGGCAAGGATTAATGATAAGATGCAGAGGCTTAAGCAACTGGTAAAAGGAGAGAAAATGCAGGTCAATGAGTCTATGAGAGATACCCTGATGGATATGGCTAATTATTGTGTTCTAACAATTATGGGAATGGATGGATGAAGATATCGTAGTTAATAATTTCGATGATTTTAAGGAATTCCAAGAGAGATTACCTGTAAAAAGAAGACACGAGCTATACAAGCCTGTAGTTGAATATACACTTGAAGGAGTCTACCTGAGATCATTTGAAAGCATCACCCAAGCCAGTTACTACCATAATATAAGTGGAAGTGCTATTGGCAATATATGTAAAGGAAAGTTTCTTTATAGCAGTAAGACTATGAGCATTTTTCTCTATAGAGGAGATGATATCATGGAAAGACTTAAGAAACTCAATCCTGTACAAATGATGCTTCCTGCTCATGCCAGTACAAATAAAGAGATATGTGAATATACCTTAGGTGGAAGGTTCTTGTTTAAATGGCCTTCCTATAAGATGGCTGGTCAATCAATGGGAGTCTCTTCTCAGATTATTGCTAGTTGCTGTAAAGGCAGAAGGCTGTTTGTTGACAAGAGAATATTCCTATATCCTGAAGATGATATCAAGCAGAGGGTAAAGGAAGTTAAGGCAGAACTCTATAGACTAAGTCAGAAAAGACCTAAATATAGGGAAGTAGATGTCTACTCTCTGGATGGTAAATTCCTTAAGGCATATCCTTCTGCTTCTGCAGCCAGTAGAGACCTTAATATGCATGTCTCAGATATCACCAGATGTTGTAATGGATGTGATGGAAGTGGTCATAATAAATATACTGCTAAAGGAAAGATATTCTTATGGGTTGGTGATAGTATATCAGATAGACTGAATGACATTAAAAAACCAAGTAAATGAGTGAAAGACTAACATTATCAAAGAAACATGGAGTCAATCCTTCCATAACTCATTGTGAGTGCTGTGGCAAAGAGATTGGTATAGTCTTGTTAGGTAAGCTCAAAGGAGATGTAGAAGCTCCCAGAGATATCTATATGGGCCTCTGTGATGATTGTAAGAATGTGATTGACCAGAAGGGCTTGATGATTATTGAAGTCAGGGATGGTGAATCAGGAAAGAATCCCTATCGTACAGGAAGATTGGTAGGTATCACTAAAGATGCAAGGGAAAGAATGTTTAAAGACATTGAAAGTCCCGTTTGTTACATGGAACATTCCATGTTCTCCCAAATGTTTGATAACTATATAGAACAATAGAATTATGTTAGACAATTATCCCCCTGGAGTAAGTGACTCCACGATTGGAGCCCCTTGGAATGAACCAGATGTCCCAGAGAAAGAGTTTGATGTCACCTGCACTCAAACACTCTCAAAGACAGTATCAGTATTAACCAATAACTATGTCCCTGGTGGAGAGTGGTGTGAATATGATGATGGTATTACCATAGGAGGCCATGATCCAGATGATACCTCTGATACTAATTGGGCAGATGAGTATCATGATAATGATTATCACACCCCTCTACAGCTGATAGAACTCTTCAAGCAGTATCTTGAGAATGACCTTAATAGAATGGGAGAAGTCAAGAATGAAAGATGGATTAAGCATCTTATTGAAGAGTGCAGTAACTGGACAGAAGATGAAACTGAATATGTGGAGGACTAAGTATGGAAAAGCTCATAATTCTTGATTTCAATACAGGGGAAGTAGACATCTACAATACTCAATTTGAAGATGAGTACAATGTAGATGATATTCTAAGAGAACTTGGTCATAGGCCTAATGATTGTCAATGGATGATTTCAGATGGTCAGATAACCTTTCATAAAGAAGTACTAAAATGATAGCATCTCATAATACATTCAGTTACCTAAGGTCATCCTTCTTTAATGAGCTATTCTCAGCTTTCTGGAGATGTCAGAGTGTCAATGCTAATCAACAGATAGTACTCTACAATGTAGAAGTCTGTGACATCAGGGTGAACTACAATGGCATGGAATGGAATCTCTGTCATGGAAAAGCATCCTTTGGCCCAGCATTCTACAGTCTGGAGAGTCTTATCTCTTGGTGCATGAGCTTTGGATTCTCTAAGTTCAGGCTCATGTATGAAAGAGAGAATGTAGGCTACTATCAGTTTGCTGAAGAGTGGGTTAACCTGCCTAAGAGCCTTACCAATAAGTGTGTCTGCTGCATCTATAATCCAGACTGGACATATCTCTATGGAGACAGTTCAGCTATTATGGAGCATAATAAGCACATGTGGTACAAGGAAGACAGTCTCTGGAAGAACCTGAAGAATTTCCTCTCATCTACCATCAAGAGCTATGCCAAGAAGAATAACAAGCTCTATGAAGGTTCTGATATTCACATGTATGACTATGTACAGTATATGAAAGATGAAGGAGTATCATAAGCCAGGATATTGGAAAGACTGGTACTGGAATAAAGGTGGAAGGGACAAAGTCCAAGCCAACAGAAAGAAAAGGAGTGAGTTAACATTCAAACACGAAAAATTTGAATAGTATGTTAGATTTTCAAGAATTGCTACTAAGCATTGTCAAAAACTTGGATAAGGACAGTGCTGAAAGAAAACTAATTGACAAAGCCTTAGAAGAGCAAGATTATATGTATGATGAGAGAGGATTCTTTAAAACCATACATACCAATCCTCTGTATGCTGCCTTTGATGATCCTACTATCTTTAAGATTGGAGATATCATCTGCAATAAGAACTCAGGCATTACTGCTGAAGTAACTACCTATCTTGATGAAGCTTATGGTCTAAGTAATGGATGCAGAGTTCCTGCAAAGGATAAAAGCAATTGGATTTTAATAAAGAATATTGATAGCAAATGAGTATGAAAGAGATTGTAAAACTCATACCATCAGGTAAGAAGATACTGGTGGAACAAGTAGCATTTGTAAACAAGGTTCCATACTTTGTAGAAGTCAATAACCTAGAGAGAGTTTATACCCTTCTTGAGATATGGAGACCTAAGAAGAAATAGCCCGTGAGGGTTCTAAGTTACTTATTTTTTTCATAAAAAGGACATTTTAACAGCCTCTCAGCGGAGGGGCAACCTGGGGATGGGAGTCTCAAAGTACAAGAGAGTCCGGGTAGGCAAACCACTTAGTAGTCTTTGTCACTATTTTACTGGTGTAATGGGTGCAACTCCTGTCTTCCCCACTATTTATTAACTAAAAACAAAACAATTATGAAAAAGAATTTAAAAACTCTTATAGTCTTCCTGATAGTATGTACTATTGCATTAGGGGGAGCATATTTCAGATTTCATTACGCTTATAATGATGGGGTATTTACTGAACAATATCAAAGTATTTACTATCTACTATGCGTAGTTATATCTGGTTGGATTACTTATATGTTAAAAGACATGCTTTAAAAATAACAAATTATGAAGATTAATTTAAAGAATCACAATCGCAAGATAATTATTGCTGAATGTGTTTGGCATAGTTTTTGGAATGGAGCATATATAACTCCTACAATAAGATTTGACAAGTTACTAAAAGGTTGCTGGACTCTTGATATTATATGGTTAAAGCTATTTATTACTTTTGGTTATGTAAAAAATTATAATCATGATAACAAATAGAAGTATTATAGACATACGAGAGAACACTATCAATGAGTGTTTCTATTGTACAAAGAATAGTAAAGACTGTAAAATCTGTTTATGGAAAAATAAACTATAAAACAAAACAATTATGATGACACAGGAAGAAGTTAAAAAGAAAATGCAAGAGGGTTACAACAAAGTAAAACCTATAGTTGCAGATGTAACAGGTCTTATTATGGATGCCTACCAAGAAGGCTTTAAGAACTGTTGGGAGTTATTAACTGGACAAAAGTTTGAGCAATGACACTACAACAATTAATTGACCAATCTACTTCCATAGGAAGGCAGATAACCTCTTGTGAAATCCCTGTTATATATCAGGGAGTAGGTGACAGTATTACACGTCTTGAACTCAGTCAGGACAATAATGGAAACTATTATGTAAGTATTTGGTAATATGACACAAATAGAAAAAATAAAAGCTGAGATTGAAAGGCTGAAAGAATCTCTACCTTGGGGTAGTTGTGCTTCACAGATATCAATGGAATGTAATTGTAAGAATGAAGCATACAATGAAGTACTGTCCTACATCGACTCCCTTGAAGAAGACCCTGTAAGCAATGACTTGGAAGAAGCAGCAAGCCAATATCCAAGTATTATTTGTCATATCTCTCCACAATGGAAAAGTGAAGTAGAGAACGTATTCAAAGCAGGTGCTCAGTGGCAGAAAGAAAACCTTTGGAAACCTGCTGATGGAGATGACTTGCCAGAAGTGGACAGAGAAGTCATTGCTCTTGTAGAAGAAAATGAACATTACAAGGTTGTGTTTGCTCATAGACCGCCTGAATACTGGGATGGTAAGAATATCCTAACTGGCGAAGTTACTCGCTATAAGCCTAAGAGATATGACAAAGGTGGTTGGAATATGCCTGATGTAAAATGGTGGTTGGATTGCGAATTACCTAAAATGGAGGAATAAACTATGGAAATAATTAAATATCTGTGTGAGTTTTTCTTTTGTGACATTTGGCACTATCTTGGGCTATTATTACTCATTGGAGTTGCCTTTGGCCGTGAAATTATAAATATAAAATAAATTATGAAAACAAATAGAAACTTAGAAGACATACGCAGAAATACCATCAATGACTGTTACTATTGCACGAATGATGGTAAGGACTGTTGTGTATGTGTGTGGAGGAATAGGACATGACGCAAGAAGAAAAATTATCAAAGGCAGTTAAACTTGCAGATACAATGTATTATGCCGCCCAAATGATAAGCACCGATGCTTCCCATCTTAAGAAAGCAATGAAGGATTGGTGGAATTTTAAGAATTTTGAACTTAACAATAAAGAAAAAAGTTATGAAAGAACTATCAGTAGAAGAAAAAGCAAAAGCCTATGACGAGGCTTTAGAAAAGGCACGTCAATTATGTGCCTATCCTACAACTAAGCCGTTTATAAGCAACTTGCAAGACCTATTCCCTGAACTCTGCGAGTCAAAGGATGAAAAGACAAGGAAAAGAATCATTGCCCTTGTTAATGCACATGGTCAGGGTATATATAAAGATGATATGCTTACTTGGCTTGAAAACATTCCTTATACCATTGACCATGAAAAGAGAGAAGGATTCCATCTTGGTTATAAGGCAGCTCTCGAAAAGCAAGGTAATAGTCCTATCAAATGGAATAAAAACATCGAAGACTGCAAGCCAAAAGTAAATCATTCTGTGCTTATGAAGACAACTCATAGTATTGCAGAAGGTGAATGGAAAGGTGAGTACTGGGAACAATACAGATGGGCAGGTGTAGTTAGAGATAGTGATGTATTATCTTGGATGGAGTTATCTGATTTAGAAAAGCAAGGTGAGCAGAAGCCTTGGAATGAGGAAGATGAGAAAATAGCATTAAGCATTGAACAAGTTATGAATTGTGCATCTTTATTGAATATAGTGCCAGATAAGATAGAAAGAATAAGAACATGGCTAAAAACCCTTAAACAAAGAATTATATAAGTGGAATAGAAATATTTGAAGATTGGTTATGAGAAAGATTATTCTGTTAGTCCTCACCACCTTGATGATGGTAGGGTGCAATAATCCACCAGACTATCAAAGAATAGACAAATGGCAAATTCTCGAACTTGATTCTTGTGAATATATTCAGGCAGATGGTTATTGTGGGTATGTTCACAAAGGTAACTGCCGCTATTGTAAGGAACGTAGGCAAAAGGAATTGAATTATATTGTTGAACAATTAAAAGAGAAATAATTATGGTAACAGTTATATCGGTATTAGGATTTATTATAGTATGATGTTTAGTATTTATAGCATCCTCCCTTGCTTCAATAGCAAATACATTATGGGATATTTTACAAGAACTTAAAAATAAATAATTATGGACTACTTTGAAAAATTAAAGCAGCTTCCGTGCGAAGTTGTTAAAGAAAGTGGAAGACTGACAGGAAACTATGCTTTAAGAATAAGCATAAGTGGGGGTATTTGGTTTCTGGAATATGTCTATGATGGAGAACTGTTTAGTGGATATGAGGAAGCTGTTTACCCATTCCGTTGTAGTGGAAACAATCTTGAAGAAATTATTGATAAGGCTATCTCATTCTTCGAAAATAACTTCGGAAAGTATAAACTTATAAAATATTAGACTATGAACTACGAAAAGAAATACAAAGAGGCTCTTGAACTGGCGAGAGTAGCAGCATTTAATGGTCATCAAAGCCTAATGGAAGGCATCTTCCCCGAACTCAAAGAATCCGAGGATGAGGATGAGAGAATGAAGAAAAGTATCATACAGACACTAAAAAAATATAGCAAATGTGTGGAAGATGGAAATGATTCACCTTCAGCCAAAGATTTTCTTGTTAAAGATATAGAAAACCAGATTGCTTGGCTTGAAAAGCAAGGTGAAACTTTTACCAAAAAAGATGTTGACGATGCTTATTTAAAAGGTATAAGTAATACTAAAAATGAACTTGAAAAGCAAAGCAAGCAAAAGCCTACTGATAAGATTGAACAGAAATTTAAGATTGGTGATTGGATAGTTCAAAACAATATTGGTATTTATAAAATCGTTGAAGTATGTGAATCTTGGTATGAAGTAATTGATAACCAAAATAATCATTATTCAATTGGATTTGATAAAGAATATATGTGTCATCTTTGGACTATAAAAGATGCAAAGGATGGCGACATTTTACAAAGCAACAACAAGCCTTTTATATATAATGAGTACTTAGAGGAAGGGAAATACCCATTTGGCTATGGTGGAATTAATCTTTATGGTAGATTTGGAGTTAGCAATGGATTACTTCCTATGACACATGATGAAGTGACTCCAGCAACCAAAGAACAACGTGACCTGTTGTTCCAAAAGATGAAAGAAGATGGATATGAATGGGATGCTGAGAAAAAAGAGTTGAAGGAGATTGATGATGAAGAATATAATGGCGAGGATTATGGCATTGATAGTCTTTTTCATGCCCAAAGAATCCTTGAAAAGACTTTTGGAAGTGTTGATGGTTACCAGACAGACGATGGTATCTTATCACATCAATGTGCCATTACCGCAGTTAAAAAACTGTATGAGCAGAAGCCTGCTAAAACAGTAAAATGGAGTCCACAAGAAGAGAGTTGTATCTGTCAGCTTGAATCACTTGTTAAAGAACAGTGGAGGCAGGCAGAGAAAGTAAATAATGCTGTAGATATAAAAAAGATGCAAGAACTTATGTTTTTCCTAAAAACTCTGAATCCCAACAAAAAGCCACAACGCATGATTTCAGCAGAAGCAAAGGAAGCAATGTATGATAAACCTGCTTGTGCTTGGAGTGAAGAGGATGAAAGTTGGTTTAAGGAACTTGAATTAATGGCTTTATCATTTTCGAATGATGTGTCTTACCTAAAAAAGTTTTTTGATTGGCTCAAATCCCTCAAAGACAGATACACTTGGAAGCCGAGTATAGCACAATTAAATGCTCTTAGTATTGTGTCAAAAGGAAATGCTCCTGATGATATAGAAGCTATTGTGTCACTCTATAACGATTTAAAGAAACTAACGGAGGAGTAGTTATGACACAGTACATAGACAAATCCGCTTTAGTAGCGGAGATAGAAAAAAGGAGGGATATTTACAAGAGACATAGACTCTTTTCAAGAAAAGATGAATGTGATGAAATTCTTTCATTTCTCGACACTCTTGAAGTGGAAGATGTGGACTTGGAGAAAGAAGCAACAGAATTTGTGCAAACAAAAGAATTTGTTGAAAGTAAAGAAAGTCCAGTTTTATTGATAGCTAAACATTTCTTCAAATTGGGATTAAACTCTCAAACTAAGGATATGATAGAAGCCCTCCGTACAGAGTATGAGAAAGGAAGGGCTGATGTAATTGAAGACACTCTCAGTTGGCTTGAAAACTGCTGGCCAAGATACTGTAGCAATCATACTATTATCGAAGGATTTAAAGAAGCAATTAAAAGAGAATAATATGGAGAAGAAATATAGAATAACAATGACAGAAAGCCAACTGCGGCTTATGGTTGATGCCATAGAGGATTGGCATAGGTTTCTTTCAGGACAATGTGGTATGGATAATGCTACATCATATATTGAATATACATACGCAGCCCGTGAGAATCTTGAAACTTATGTCCGTCCCTACATTGTACCTGAATTGGAACACAGAGAATCATCTTATGGTTGGAGTGGAGGGCAATGTCCTAATGAACACCAACGTAAAGCAATAGCAATGTCTTACCTCCTATACAGAGAGCCGTTGCACTACCTGACTACCCACAGTGATAAAGATATGTCTTGGAATGTGTATAATGGAGAAACTCTGACTTGCGAAGAGCAAGGAGAAATGATTAAGATTGAGGAAGTAAAAGAATAAAGTTATGCCCCAATATTGTCACGATTATGCACATTGTTCCCAAGACAAGTGTAAGAAGAAAGATCAATGCTACAGATACTGGCTTGGTCAGGAGATTAAGAACACAGACTTTCAGTATGCAAGTTTCTACCACCCAGAAGAACCTGTTACTGATGGCTGCGTGTATTATATTAACAAAGATTATTTTGATTAATTATGTTAGAGGAAGAAAAACAACTATTGCTCCAAGATCTTTGTGCAAAACTGCCTTATGGGGTGGTTGTAAACACCCCTAAAGGTGACGGACATCTATGTAGTATAAATCAAACTATATTTGGAAATGAATATGGTGTGAATATTGAAGCTACAAAAAGAGACTACTTAATGA